>Ga0325414_1009362_pt1 | contig 10325 bp, 7 predicted proteins | sample PopdelMetagenome_8_FD_206183 | JGI IMG/M metagenome (GOLD analysis project Ga0325414, IMG submission 206183) | Populus deltoides microbial communities from Bellville, Georgia, United States - Leaf-PdKOR-R3 | ecosystem: Host-associated > Plants > Phyllosphere > Phylloplane/Leaf | place: USA...
TTCACTTTTTACATTTACATGAACGTGAAGCTACGCAAAAAATCCCAAATTATTTAGTAAGTGGAGTGTGGACATTTATGATGCATGGATATGGATCATATAAAGTCACGTAAGTATTTTCATCTTTTGCATATATCATGTGTCATTGTTTTGATAAAAACTAATAAATAAAAAGGTTATACACGAAATTGGAGTATAGATGTTTCTCATCTATTTGTTTGATGGAAAATGTTGTAGGTATATTCAATAAATCATTTCCCTTTTTTATCTTCAATTTTCTTTTCTATTTTATTTCATCAAAAAAATTGAAAAATATGTATATTTGTTGAAAATAAAGATTATTTGTTTATTAAAAAAATACACCAAGTTTATAACTATTCAAAGAAAAAAAATGAAATCATAGTCACCTTAGTATTTTATATTTATGATAGTTTAATTATCAAATTTTAATCTTATTATAAATTTAAATTAAATATCATCATGAAAATAATTATATTTATTGACTAAAAAAAACTTTGGATATACACAATTGTCTAATATAGTTTGTTTATTTGCAATCAATCAAACAAACAAACTACTCTTTTGTGAAAAACCAATTCTTCATAAACAAACAATTGCATCAATTCTAGAAAGAAAAACATAATTTTTTTGCGTAAAAAACTAATTTATTTGTATTATAGGTTTTTATAAAACTTAGTCATAAACTAATTTTAAAAATAATTTAAGTTTTTAAGTTATCAGATTAACTCATAGATTATCATATTAATTCAAGCCAATTATTTCAGTTAAAATAATAGATATTATCGGATTTAAATGATTCAACCAAGTTATTAAAAATTTAAATATATTATCATGATTTTATTTTATTAAATCAATATTTTTTTATTCAATTTTAAATATGAGTTTTTGGATTTAACGGGTAAAGTTTAATATCTACTATTCATATCGAGCTCGCTCACAAACAATCCTTGATCTCTAGCTCATCTGGCCTGCTAGAAGCCACAACTTCATAGCCCACAACACACTATGGTTTGGGCCCGTAAACTAAAAGATAGTTTCTTTTTCGGCCTGCTTGCAAAATGGAAGAAAGAAAGAAAGTAGCTTCAGCAGTCAGCACTTGTGAACAAGAAAGAACCTGCGAAGCTGATTGAATTCGTGATACGTACAAAGAAATTGTCGAACGAACTGTGAAAGAAGATAAGAAAACACGACAGCGAATAGAGAAATGGGTCTTTTGTTTAGTAGAATGTTCTCTTCTTTATTTGGTAATCAAGAAGCTCGAATCCTAGTCCTTGGTCTCGACAATGCTGGCAAAACCACCATTCTTTGTAACACCCCCCTCTCTTTTTTTCTGCTATTTTTTGTGGGTTTTTTCTACCTCTACTTATTTTTTATGTTTTGATGTTTTTCCCTTTTATGTTATGATTTAGATCGGCTTCAAATGGGAGAGGTAGTCTCCACGATCCCAAGTGAGCTTCTTCTTCTTCCTCTTCTTCTTTTATTTTTTTGAGTTGGGAATTAACTTTTCTGCTATGATTTTCCCTATTATTTTGTTACAGCTAATCTGATGGAAATTTGAATTTTTTTTTTTTAAATGTGGTGTAGCAATTGGGTTCAATGTGGAAACTGTACAGTATAACAACATTAAGTTCCAAGTGTGGGATTTAGGTAAGTAATTGATTTTATTCTAAGAAGTAACATAGTTTTAGAATTGGTTTTGCTATGTAATGGAGAGATACTGACAGCTAATGTGTGGTAGAGTGATTGAGTTGAGGGGTCAAGTTAAGTGGGTTTGATTGTGATTAACTTGTTTAGCAATTTTGTTTCACACCAGATGTTTATGGTTTTTTTTAAAGGGTCTTAGTGTGTGGATCTTGAACTGTAAGGGTGTGTGAAATGGCTGTTCGGTTCTAATTTTGTTGCCTTTGGGTTAATGAAATCAAGGAGGTTTTCTATAGTAATTTTCTAGTATATTTGTTATGCTGTTTAAGTTTATGAAATCAATGTAAATTAAATTGCTTTGTGGTTTGGTGATACAGGTGGACAAACAAGTATCAGGTAACTTTTCTCCCTTCTTCTTTGAAGAAAATTTAGTATACATTGTGTAGAAATTGTTTGCCACCTTTGCTGTTGATCGGTGTTCTTAGTAGGAATGTAGGTGCATTTAGTTTTCGTATTGCATAAAGAATATACGAGTCGTTAAGGAGCACAATTACAGAAAAGCTATCAATTAAATTTCAATGATCTTAAAATCCTTCATGAACTTATCCTTAGTTCTCTCTTGAGTTGTTTGTGTGTGTCTATTCTGATTCCTTGGTAGTAGATATTTGGCATGCAGTAGTCTGTTATTCCCTCATCCCTTCCCTGTGAATGCATTTATTTGTTTATTTCAGGCCATATTGGAGGTGTTATTTCCCAAATACTCAAGCTGTAATTTATGTGGTGGATTCAAGTGACACGGAAAGAATTGGAATAGCCAAAGAAGAATTTCATTCAATTTTGGAGGTACTTACAGAGTATCTGTTTTATTATTAGTTTGTAGAGTTCAAGGATGTTGTTACAACTTTGTCTTGCTTTTTTTTACTTTGACAGATTTAAATGCCAGCTTAGTTGGTAATGTTTGCTCACATTCTCCCAGATATAGCCATTGGTTTAGGTTGCCCACTTCAATTTCAACGTAGATGTTGACTTTTCTTTTGATTGCTTGGGGAATGGAAAAAGATAACAAGCAAAAGGCAGCAGATTTAGTCTCTTGATTTGTTACTTGTAATTATTCCATAAATTTGGTGATTATTAATGTGATATACTGAAGATAACAATTGTTAGTACGAGGCTGTGGAATTAAGTAGGTTACTTTTCTAATAATATGCAACATATCTGGACAACAAATATGGGTTCCAGTTTCATATGGTCCGCCATGTGAAAAGGGGAGTGCAATTTATGGGATAGTGAGTTGTTGGGATTATTGGTTGCTATCAATCAGGTTTAATAATTTCTTCGCAAAAATTAAAAGCTAGAGAGTGAGAAGAAAAGAAAAGAAATGAAATATCCGTTTGTTTGTCAGCTCTTTTATATTCTGAACAGGCTTGTTTCTCATGTAAATAGGGACATGTTTATCATGCTTACATCTATTGGAAAACAGACCAATTTTCATTCGCTCTGATGGCATCTAAGAACTCTAATTTATGAAATTGGACCTTTGTGCAGGAGGAAGAGTTGAAAGGTGCAGCTGTCCTCATTTTTGCGAACAAGCAGGTGAAGACTATTTTCTTTATCATCCACAATTTGGATAAATTTTGGTAGTTCCTATATTTATATGGGGGTAGATAATTGATTGGTTTGATCATCCCAAAGTAGGCTTCTTTATCCTCTCAGATTTGTTTCTACAATACAAGCCAAAAGTTTTCAATATAACTTCTCCATTCTATGGGGAAAAAAATCTGTCACCAACCACTGGAGTTTCTTATAACATGTTACAACCACTGCTTTATATTAACAGGATCTCCCTGGTGCACTTGATGATGCTGCTGTGACTGAGGCATTGGAGTTGCACAAAATAAAAAGTCGCCAATGGGCCATCTTCAAAGCTTGCGCCACAAAGGGTGAAGGCCTCTTTGAGGGTTTGGACTGGTAAGCATTCTTATCATAAATTACCGGACGTGCATGTATACTTAAATCCAAAGGATTACATGCTGGTTTATCATATATGGTATCACCTAGATGTAGTGTGGTTAATATTTGATGTCGCGAAGATAAAGTGGCAAACTGATGGGGCATGCTGGCAGCATCCCCCAAAGGCCTTTAGAAGGCGATCTAAGAATGATTCCAATGCTCACGCATTTATTTGGCATGTGGCTAATGATGGAAAACTTAGTTGGGGACTTGAGTAATTCGTGAGGGTATTTTAGTAATTTTTAGATATGCTGGAAATTATAGTATTTTATTTCTGTTTAGTATTTTATTAGTGCTAAAGTTATTAGGTTTTCCTATTCTGTATAGGAATAGTTATGATGGAGATTAGGAATCCTTGTCCTTATTGGATTTGGACAACCAAAACTCTATAAATAAGAATGTAGTCTTTCAATATTTTAGGATGCAATAATATCAAATAATTTCCGGCCAATTTGCTTTGATTGTGTGACTCGATCTTCTCTTAGGGGGGACTCTTAAGAACCCTAGGTGTGACTCCTAGAATCTATCCACATCCTTCTTCGTATTCCATCACAAATCAATATTAATAATGTTCTAACAGTCTCAAAAAGTCAGATTCAGAACAGCCCCTAGGCTGTCCTGCATCACAATCTATTTTATTTTGGATCCTGAAAAGAAAACCCCATTTTGCCAGGACCATGTTTCTTTCTCATCGTACTCAAGTCTACTTGATAATGCATGTTTTGATTGATTGTGTAGTGATTGGTTTGGAAATGAAACAAAAGATTGGTTTGGTTCATAGAGTTTTCATACATGGTAGATAGCAATTGTTTTGTCACACGTTCTTTGTGAATCACATGTTCTGTTAAGCATCTGAATCTCATTAGGTAGGACTTGCATGCGTGGGACCAACATCGCATATTGTCCTTCACCCTTCACCCTTCACCCTTCACATCTCGAAACCTTTCAGATTTTTGTTTCATAAAAAATGTTAGTCTGGATTCAAAATCTTATCTCTTCAGGCCTAATGGGGTCGCAAGCACACTTTTACATGCTTTCACATGATATCCATAACTTGGTTACCGCTCTCTGTAGTGCCAGTGTATATGCGATTGCTTTCTCTATGGTACTGGAGTTTGGTGCCTTGTAATTACTTGACATAAATGCCTAAGCGGAAATCAACTTTTGCAGGTTGAGCAACACTCTCAAGTCAGGAGGTGGCTAACTTTGTTCAAGGAAGTCCCAGAACGAGCATAATCTCATGTACAAAATGCTGGTGCAGTAAATATCATTATCCCTTATTCAAACTCGGCACGACTTCTCAATTTCTTACTTTCATTTGGAGCTTAAAGTACTGGCTTACATAATGATTTTGGGGAAGGTGATGCAAATATACATAATTTTCTTGTAATTCTGCTTTAACACAATACACTATGGGCTGCTACCTTCATTTTGTGTTGTTCCCTCAATTCAGTCTCTGTTAAGTTCGGAGGGCCTTTCTTCTTTATTGTGATTCTTCATTAGCATTACACAGGCTTTGGCTGCCTTTGAAGAGAATGCTCCAAACAATTGGGCCAGGCCTCTTTACCGAGGAGCTCGTGAGCTGTGAATCGAGTTGTAAACCGGGGCTATCCAATTCGACCAACACAAACTGCACGCTAGGGGGCAGTGGCTCCAAAACTTTGATCAATTTGCCTAGATGCTTAATTGTCGTTCTTTACACCATGCGAGGCCAGAACGAGTATGCAAATCAAAGCTATTAAACCGAGCTATCCTGAGTTGATGTGGTTTAACTGGTTAAATTAAATGATATTGTTATAATTTTTAAAAATAAAAATGATGTTGATTTGTAATTTTTTTAAAAAAATTAATTTGAATTTTGACTAGTTTAGACAGATAATGAATTAAACTGGTTTGGGTTGCTTTTTTATTTTTTTACTTTGGGCTTAGGTGAGGGTAGGTTGGCCAAGTCTTAAATCCAACAAGTTGTAGTTTGATATTGCGGTGTGGCCGTACTTTTCAGATTAATATTTCGCTGGGCTTTAGGATACCGAGATAGCAAGTTGCGCACACATGAAGTGCTTTGGAGAAAAATAAAAGTGAAAAAAAAGATATTCGAGATTCAGTCCGAGATCTGTTTACATCCATCCCATCGAAGTCCAACTAGCAGAATGGTAACGTGAGGAAAGAGGATTCACTTGAACCTCGACAACCCAACATGGAGTATTTTATGCACTTTCTTATTAACTACATTCATTGCTAGAAGCAATTGCTGTTCTCACTTCTCATCGGTTATTTGGAGATCACAAGGAGGGCATGCCATTTACTTTCCTTCGAATTCCCTTTCAAGATTGTTTGGGAGTGAGTTTATAACTATTTTTTTTATTTTTTTTAAAAAATATTTTTAATTTAAAAAAATATTAAATTAATATTTTTAATATTTTCTATGATTGTTAATACATCAATGATAAAATAAAAGGAATTATTTTAATATATTTTTCGCACAATCAATCCCAAACGTTAATTTCTGAATACTAGTCAATTGCAACCTTTCCTCGGACCATTTATTTCATCTCCCTCGAATCTCAACTCTCCAACATGCTCGAAGGTCTCATCCAACGGCCACACGGTTTCATTTATTTACAATAGTCTCCGAATACATGCTAACACTCCCCCCTCTCCTTTCTGCCCATAACTCGAGGATAGGAAAGGGCATGCCAGCTAACCCCAAAGTCCCTCTCTGCAGATCCCTCTCGAACATCATCAACTTGCCCTCCCCCTCTGGGCCCCCCCACGCTCACATTATTCAAACCCTCCTTCCTCCCATAATAATTTCACTATCTCGCCAACAAAACGCCGAAAACGCTTCCTTTCTCCCGTGGGCTCTACCTCTACACATCATTGACCCCTTCAATGCGGTAATTTTTATTTTTAATAATTCTTTAAAAATATTTTTATTTTAAATTATATTTTTTTAATGTTTTTCAATAATTTTATGTGCTAATATTAAAAATTTTAAAAATATATTTTAATATATTTTTAAATAAAAAATATCAAATATTGAACATGCACTTACAATATAATTATTATAAAATAATATATGAAAATTTATTTTCATATGGACAAACTAATTCCAAAGCAGTACTTAACAGTATTTAGAAATAAATCACGAGAATTGACTTGTAGAAGATAAAGGAGTTTACTTCTCATGAAGGTTGTGATTTTTTTTCTTCGATCAATAATTATATCAATTTAAAAATTATTTTAATTTACTTCTCAAGAAGGTTTTTTAGTTTAATTTAAAATTTAAATAAATACTTATCCTCTACAAATAAAAAAATAATTTATTTAAGTCATTAAATTCTCAATAATTATGATAAATTATTAATGAAAATGATTAGTTTCAATCTATTTAATTTACGACAGGATTCGTTAACTTATTAAGGTTAATTAATATTTATAATAATTATCAATGAAATAATTAGTTGCAGTCAAATTAAGTTTCAATAGGATTTATTAATTTAGTAGGTTAATTAATAACTATCAATAAAAATAACTAGTTGTAGTTAATTTAATTTTTAATAGGATTTCTTAGTAGGCTAGTAGGTTAATTAATAATTATGAAAAAATGAGTTATTTTGATAAATAAAAATTTTGAGAATTTTTATTTTACATAGAAATGTGATTAAAAAACAAGTAAGTATTGGGAATAAAAAACTGATGAAGTAATTTTCTTATATATATTTTAATAGCCACGGATGAAAAGAAACGGATAAAAAGTTTTTTTTTTTAAAAAAAAAAACCCAATCGAAATCCTTTATATTTGGCTAAGCTCGATCCACATGTCGATCTCCTATTTGTCAATCCTTAGATCTCCAGGATCCCACTAGATAGACGACAGTAAACCATTACCACAGCACCACCAATCCAACAAAACTAGGCTTCCTACTTCTTCGACAAAGGCAAGAGAAGCTTCAAAGTCTTCGTACTCCCCCTCCTCATCTTCTTCCTCAATGGCTTCGAAGCTCTGTGACTCATGCAAGTCAGCAACAGCAACGTTGTTTTGTCGAGCTGACTCAGCTTTTCTATGCATCAGCTGCGACTCCAAAATCCACGCGGCAAACAAGCTTGCCTCTCGCCACGCGCGTGTCTCGGTCTGCGAAGTCTGTGAACAAGCCCCAGCCCATTTCACCTGCAAGGCAGACGCGGCTGCTCTCTGTGTTACCTGTGACCGTGACATCCACTCGGCAAACCCTCTCGCTAGTCGGCACGAGCGTGTCCCTATCACTCCCTTTTTCGACTCATCCTCCACTGTGCACGGCGGTGGGGCAGCCGTGAACTTGTTGGAGGATCGGTACTTTGATGAAGTGGATGGTGGTCGTGGTGATGTTAGCAGGGAGGAGGCAGAGGCGGAGTCGTGGCTGTTGCCTAACCCGGGTGGGGGGACTGCTAAGGGGGTGGATAGCATGGATCTGAATACCGGTCAGTATGTGTTTGGTTCGGAAATGGATCCGTATTTGGATTTGGATCCGTATGTGGATCCAAAAGTGGAAGTGCAAGAGCAGAACAGTTCAGGGACTACTGATGGGGTGGTGCCTGTGCAAAGTAACAAACTAGGATTTCAAGCTCCTGCTTTGGTCAATGATAATTGCTGCTATGAGTTGGATTTCTCTACTGGATCTAAGTCTTTTGGTGGTGGCTATGGCTACAACTCCTTGAGCCACAGTGTAAGTTTTCTTAATTGAATGTTTTGTTTCTTATAGGAAGTATAAAGTAATGAATCTCCAGTCCTCAATTTATGAGCTTTCACTGCAGGTTTCTTCTTCATCTCTTGATGTTGGAGTGGTACCAGATGGAAGTGGAAGTACCTTGACAGACATATCTAACCCATACTGTAGTAGATCAGTGAGCAACGGAATGGAGTCAGCAAACCAGACAGTGCAACTATCGGCAGTTGACCGTGAAGCAAGGGTGTTGAGGTACAGAGAGAAGAGGAAGAACAGAAAATTCGAGAAGACAATTCGATACGCATCAAGAAAAGCCTATGCCGAAACAAGGCCACGAATCAAAGGAAGGTTCGCTAAACGTACAGATACTGAAGTCGAGGTTGATCGAAGTAGTCTTTATGGATTCGGTGTTGTTCCATCGTTCTAATTTCACTTGTCTTTCCCTAATATTGTTGTTGGATTGACAAAGCTAGAATTCGAATTTGTCGACCTCACTCCTCTTGCTTAGCAAGAAGACTGGTGAGTTCCGATGAGCTTCAAGCTCTTTGGTGATCACTCCCTCCTTGTTGTAACAATAATTCTCAGTCTTTTTTGTATCTCCTTTTGTCTAATCTTTGTTGCCCACCAGTGGTGTTGTATATAAAGTAGAATGGATTTCTATCTTGTAATGATGGTACTGAGCGCTAGAGACCCTTGAATTTGTGCAGCTCTTAAGTGGTAATGAGTTTTGTTTTTGATAAGAATGAGCTTCCTGTTTCCTGGCAATTCCATTGCTGAGGAAGAACTGAAAGGTGGGTTGTCGGCTGGCTCCTTCATGGAAGGTGGTCAGATCAAAATCAGTGATGCCATTGGCGGATTAAACTTTTGTTTTGATGTGATTAAGAAAGTAATTTAAGCATGTGGAAGAACAGTTTTTTCTTTATATTTTAGGAGGCAAAATCAGAATCACTGATCTTATGGGTGGATGCAAGTTATTTTCTTGATACAGTAATCAGATCATGGGGATGCACAAAATTATCTCTTGATTTCACAGATGGCGAATCAGGATTCGATGTTTTTGGACAGTCTTTGTGATTAAATTAGTCTCCGAATTTGCAGGTTCCTTGTGGTTGATAATGGACACTGTATCAATCTTTTTGGTGGCTTGAGTTGATTGCTCGCCGAAATTTCAAAGAATGCCCTGAAATAAATGATTGCATTATGGCTCGAGGTTTATCTATCACAGTTATTAAACTCCATGGGAGGTGGATCCACAGCTCATGCTTACGATTAACTCAGATTAACTTAAAACAATAGTCAAAATAAAATCATTTAAATTAAAAAAAAATTAATGAAATTCTGAATGGATTATATTGGTCAACTTTTTCTTATTTATTATAAAATTTAATAGTTAGACTATTCATTTGGCATGACAAGTTGCATTTTGCCAACTACCAGCGACAACTCAATTATTATTTTCCATACTTTATCAGCATGTTAGGTCCAGGCATGAGATTTAATTTATAGCGATAGTTTTTTTAATTACAGTTTTAAAAAATAAATTATAATTTGTAATTTTTTCAATCAAGATTTTAATTATTTTCCATACTCTCTTAATCAGCAGGTTAGGTCTAGGCATGAGATTTAATTTATTGCTTTAGTTTTTGTAATTACAGTTTCTTAAAAAAAAATTAAAAAATTATAAATTATAATTTATTCAATTAAAATTTTAAGGGAGTTTTCTATTAAATTCGTGCAAAATTACGACGTGTGTTAATTAAATAAACACTTTAAAAAATACATAAAAAAAAAGAAGAAGAAGCTAAGACTCTCCATGCAACAATTATACAAACTATAGCCAAATTTTGACCAATATGATTCTAACTCAGGAGAAGAGTCACGGATTCAAATCTTCTTTTAGTAAGAATTTTGAGTTTTGAAATTAGAAGATTTATGGAAGAGGAGACC
>Ga0325414_1009363_pt1 | contig 10325 bp, 5 predicted proteins | sample PopdelMetagenome_8_FD_206183 | JGI IMG/M metagenome (GOLD analysis project Ga0325414, IMG submission 206183) | Populus deltoides microbial communities from Bellville, Georgia, United States - Leaf-PdKOR-R3 | ecosystem: Host-associated > Plants > Phyllosphere > Phylloplane/Leaf | place: USA...
GTGAAACACCTACCCTTTCTTTCATCATTTTTATTTTTTTATTTTAATTATTTTTCAATTAAATTTTTTATGGCATGACTATAGATGAGATTTAGTTTGAAATTATGATAGAAAAAACAAATTAAAAAAATGAAGACTTGAATACAAAACACAAAGAAAATACATGATTAATCTCAAGTTCATGACAATTTTTATTTTACTCTAGAAATTAAATTTGTTAGTTTTTTAATTCTTGAGTTTGAGAAATGAAAAAGAAAATTGTAAGAAACGGTATGAGAAAAAAAAATTGTTAGTTGTCATGATTTTAACAATCAAAATAATTAATTTTGGTGTCAAATAAATGATGGTTTTTTACCTTTATCTTGTTTGAAAAAGTAAATCATATTGATGTTTTCTTTTACCGCATTAAACTTTAACATGAAATTCAATTTGCGGTGGCTGTAGCACAAGTTTTAAAGCTAGTTTGAACTTAAAATCACTTGATGATAACCGAACAACACACGTAATAGATAATTTTATACACAAATGAATTGCATTTCGACAAAAATTGGTGTGTTTCTTGTTATGATTGTGGTTTGAAAAAAATTATTTTATAAAAAATATTTTTAGTTAAGATTGGTTTGATAAAATATATGTTTGGTTAAAATTGTGATTAAAATTAAAGCTGAACAAAAAATAATTTAATGTGTTTGATTAAAAATAATTTTCAAATTAAGGTTTGGTAATAAAATGACTAAAAATAACATATATTAATATTGATGGTTTTTATTTAAAATATTGTAGATTTAAGTATTATTACATCATGAACTAAATAATATTTTATGAAAAGGTTCTTCTTTTATTGTCCTATTAAACTATTTGTAATTCCATCATATACAAAATTCATCCGAAAAGACTTCTGGTATCTATGGCTTTCTGAGTTTGCAACAACATCAGCTAAAGAATCAACAAGAACAAAATTGAAATTACAATTAAATTTTACAAATATTACGCCATCATACGATCTTCTTATAATGTAATTATGTAGTGACATTGATGTCATTACAGTCTGAACTTGCGTTTTGTATGGATAAACATTCATGTTTTGTAAAATTCTTCACCTCTATTTTAATACTCCAAAAAAACATTCTATCACATTATGTAGTGATAAGTGTGTACTATTAAATACTTCTTTCTAATTTTTTAGAATGCCTAAAATCTTGTAAGTGATACCTCTCACCTTTATATGAACCTAAATAATTATACTCATTGGGATATTTAGTATCAACCAAATAGTATTTATCTACAATTACAAACAACGTTTTAAATTTGTCATAATATTAGTAAATAAAAAAGAAAATTAGTATACTTATATTAGCATTCAATTTCTATCATATAAACTGCTTTCTGAAGATATATGAAATTTTATAATACTATTGTCAATAGCTTCAAGAAAAATATGTGTATCATGGACACTATCTTCTTATCATGCCCACATAAATATGAACTACATGTCAAAACTATAAGCGGTCATTATATTTTGTATTCATATACCTTTTCTTCTGATAATTGAAATTTAATTTTTAGTTAATATGTTAGCTTGCACATGTGTGCTATTAATTGCACCAATACAATTCTCCTGCAAATTATGTTTTTTTTTTTCCCAAAAGTCTTGAGATCTAACCTCTTCTTTAGCATTCATAAAAAATGTCACTGACTCATGATTTTATTATTATAAAAAATCAAGCAAGTAAAATACAAGAAGTAACACAAAATCAGGCAATTTTTTTTTGTCAATTTTAACGTTACTTAAAGTAGTTAGGAGAAATAATAATAAAAAAAAGCTTTAATATTATACTCTCCAATCATCTAGACCTTACAAAATTAATTATTTCAATCTCTAAATTCTTTCAATTGATGTTTAAAACTTAATATTCCAAAAAAGTTGATAAAATTGTTCATTTAAAAAGGCAACAAAATCTCAATGTTTTTTTTATGAGGGTAAACCAGAGACCATATTATTTATTAGACCACCAATTAAAACAAAAGCGAATTGGCAAAAGAACAAAAGACAGATAAGTATGGGGTTACTGGTGCATAATACGAGTCACTTGTGGCATATCTTTCATACAAGATGGCAAAGTACATGTTGTAAAATAAATTTTATCATTTTAAGAATACAATAGGACACATCCATGGGTATTCAAATTCTTTAGCTTCTAAGTATGAAAAAAATATTTTTAACAAGATGTAAGAGGAAAAAGCATGTACATTATCACCGTGCAGATCCAGTAGTGCACATGGTTAATTCACCTAAAGTTCACAATATCGTAAATATGAACAATCAACAACACCCAAAATTTAATTTCTGTGTAATTAAAATGGGTATTTAATCGAAGACTTGTAAAGAAAAAAACACATTACATTTTCATAACGCCTTAATGAGAAGGTTTTAAGAAAGTAGGAGAATTTCCCATCTCCTCTCCTTGTAAATGTGGTCGGTTGCACTTGGCTTTCTTAGGAAGCCAAGTGAGCTATTTATATTAATTCCAAAGCCTTAATATTACTATAATGCTATTATAATTTAATTTGGGTGTTTTTCGTTCAATTGAATATCTTGTCTTGGTCCATTTTAATAATTAACCATATCTAAAAGTTTTAGTCCTTAAAACTTCAATTTTAATTATTTAACATTACCCTAATTGTTTATTTATTTTTTATTTTTAATCGGGGGTATATACTTGGCCTTTCACTATTGTTGTAAACTTGTACACCATACTCGGGTTGGCTTTTTTGGCATGCATTTTATGCCACCATAAAGATAAAATAAAGTGAGTCTTTGGTAGAAAATAAAATAGAAGTCTAAGGAAAGAAAATGACTTATCTTTTGACCTTTAATGTTCGCGTGAGAAAGAGAAACTTGTACTTAGAGTCGGGCCAAAACACTACAAAAAAGAAAAGCAAAGGGAAAAAAAAACCATACATGCATGAGGGGTTAAAGACAATCCTTCACCATGCATTAAACAACGCCATTATAGTTGCCTTTAATTTTATTTCCTTTAAGAAATATTTCATTGCACCATTTCATTTAAACGACTTTTTAAACTTTTATTTATTTATTTAAAAAAATTCTTTTATTTGTGTTCAATTTAGTCATTATACTTTTAACTCCTTCATATATTACCAATTTGGATTAATTTTCCAAGTTTTCTTTCAATTACACCCTTGATGACATTCAAAATGATACTTCAATGCTAAACACTTTTTACACTTTAGTCCTTAAAATTTCTAATTTGTTCAACTTTAGTCAAATTGACCAATGTTTTCTTCAATTAAACTCCTAATTGAGTTACTAGGGTCCATAAATTACAATATCTATTCCATTTTGGTATTTGATCCTTTAATTCTTGCTTGATTGCAACCTAAAACTTTGTTTTATTTTTAAAGTTCTTTCTTTGAAGATTTTTTGTAAATGTTTTATGTGAACAAGATCATTTTGAAAATGATTTTGAAGATTTTTTTTTCTTGAAAATTTTTGGGGGTAAAAATTTGGTTATGATAGCAATTATGTTTCTTTTGAAACTCCTACCTAATTTTCTTTGATGTTTCTTTTGAAACTCCTACCTAATTATTCGTGTCATTGGTATAAAAAAACATATTAATACTAGTTTGATTGTATAAATTAGTTTTACCAGGGATAATAGGGATAATGAAGTTCAAGAAATCCTAATTTATGAGATAAACACTATATTTTATACTATACTTGGATTGCATAAGTGACATTGCAGCAACTTAATTTTTATTTTTAGGAGTCTTATTAGTGTCGTCTAGAGTTATACTTAACGTGGTCAAGTTTTCCCAACTCATGGAGAGTTGGTAAGGACATCATACCCAAGAAATGGTTCATGCTTGTGCATGATCTTCAATAATAGAGGGTAACCTAACCATTGTCCATTGGTTGAAAGATTAGGCTTTAGCTTCTTCTTTTTTCAGATTATTTGAATTTCTGGTTGAGTTTTGTTATTAGATTTGATATTATTTTATTTTAGGCTTCTAGTTAATCTTAGTGGGTCTTTGGCTGAATAGTTAGTTGTTTAGGGTTTTACTATTTATAAAAGGTGTTATTATGACTACCTATAAATAGATGAATTTAAAGATAAATTTATATCATTTTGGGCTAGTTGTTCTAACTAGACATTAAGATAAATGGTTTCTGTATTGCAAAAAATTCATTACTATCTTTGTTTGTTCCTTGAGAGTTCCCTCTGATTAGTTCATTTTCATAAATATAGATATGTAATTGTGAAGGACTCTAATATTGTCATGAAATGGGCGAAGAAATTTTCATCAAATGTAATTTTACATTTACAAGGAACATGTCTTTTGTCTTATTTGTTTAGGCATGAATGAATGAGTTATATAGACAATTGAAAAAATGTTTGCTATAAGATTGTTTATTAATGAGAATTAGATGACTCCAATTTTTTTAATGTAGGTGCGTGAGGCATCTAATGCCTAGAGAATGTGCTTATTGATTATGTTACCTTCTTTAATATTTATATATTGATGATTTTACTTGTTAAAGGAGCACTTACGTAAGGATTTATTAAGAAACAAAATTAGCATTTAGTGAATGCTTAAATCAATCCATGGAAAATTGATCTTGTTGAATATTAAATGAAAATTCACATTTTGATAAACATATGAGTGCATCCAAATGAGATTAATATCTCTTATGTGTATTCAAATTTCTTTGCATGAATCATTGCTGACTTATTGCAGCCTATGATACAACATTGTTGGCCGTTTCCCTCTCACACTATTTTGTTTACAAACATTGCTTAAGCAAAAAAAAATAAAAAAATTGATATATAAATCTATAAACATAGATAGATCTATTATCGTACGACCTCCCTCTCATGATTAATTAAACATCCCACTTTTAAGTGCAAACTCATAAATTCTATTGATTTTGTCTTAATCCAATTTATGACGAAACCATTAGAATATTGATTGAAGCTTTAAACAATAATCAATTGATATGGTGCTTGCTAAAGTGATTTTGGGTCTTCAATTTAAGGTTTAAGCATATCTTTTTTCTTTTTTCTTTTTTAGTGTGGGTGTCCAGACCAGTTTGTGTGTACTTCGACTAATCTCATGAGCTATGAAGTTAACGATCATGTAAACCTCCAGTAATCCTGAGAGGATTCGAACTCGTGATTATTAGGGAACAAATTCAAAACCTGACCAGTTGAGCTACCTCTTAGGATTGGTCTGGTCTAATCATATCTTGCAAACATTACAAACAGCTTTGCCATGCGTAAAGCGGTTGGGTGCCCTCCCTTTTAGGGCGAAAACTCTCCTATTAACAAGTTTCTAAGAAGAAAATCCTGGACCTTATGTATATTACTGTCCCTCACCCTAATTAATTAATGTACTAATAATTAAACAAAGCATTCTAATTAATTATTATATTTATAGCTATTTACTAATCAAAATGCATTACCTTCAATGTCAGAGGGACATATTTTAAACCAGTTTAATGGCATAATTTGTCGAGTCAATATCGTATAATTTTTACAAATCCTCTTATCATAAGTTATAAAATAAATTTCCACAACTCTCTTTACCATCCAAATCTTTCTTTTGAATAATAGCAGCATTAGTCTATGTGATCACTTTATTAATATATAAATTAAAGAACTTTTTGTAACATGAGATCAAGTATTTTAATATATATTTTTTAACTTAGTTTTCTAATTTAATCTTTTTATAATCAATATATTTATTATTATTTATTAGCACAAATAATTCTTGAATTATTTTATTAAATGCACATATCAACTTACCAATTCATAATTAAATTTTTTTATTGATGGTAAAAAAAACATTAACAATACCGTATATTTGTTGCGTTAGAAAAAACAATTGCTTGCGCGTGGAATCAAACTTGCAAGGACTACTTTAAGTAGCAATTGACATTGGAATTTGAATTTCTATTAATTACGTGTTTTTTAAAATATTTTTTAAAATATTTTTCATTTAAAAATTTAAATTAATATTTTTAAATATTTTTTAATAATTTTGATATGTTGATGTAAAAATAAAATATAAAATATAAAAAATATTATTTTTATAAAAATATATTTACAAAAATATAGTGTATTGTTATATTGTATTACTAAACACACGCTCGGAAGCTAATAAAGTAACTAATTATTATATTCAACTGAGATGACTTTTTCAATTTACAAATTCTTTACCGCAGAATTACGTGGGATGTATGCAGCGCACAAAAATATTTTCTTTTTAGTTTTCACTGTTTTGAACGTTCTTGACTAATTTTCATATATTAAAACTAAATTTCTAGTTTTAGTCAAACCATCCATAAACCATAGAGGTATCTCTATATCTCCATTTGAATTCGAACATTTAATGGTACTGTGGAGAGCAAATCCAGTAAACAGGGTTGTGGTTTTTTTTTTTTTTTTTGGACTGCGGCCATGTTTGTTTCTCGAAAATAGTTTTTGAAAAATCACTTTCCAAACTTTCCTGTGTTTGTTTGTCATTAGAAAAGTTGGTTAACAGAAAACACTTTCCAGTCAACGAAAATACTTTTCGGTCAATGAAAAACACTTTCCAGTCAAAGAAAAATTTGGTTTGGTTTTCAGGAAAGTATTTTTTCTTTTGGCTGTGTTTGTTTTCTGGAAAGTGGTTTTCAGGAAACCACTTTCCAAACTTTCCTGTGTTTGTTTGCCATTAGAAAAGTTGGTCAACGAAAAACACTTTTCAGTAGAAGGAAAATTTGGCTTGGTTTTCAGGAAAGTGTTTTCTTGAAAAATTTGGGCGGAAAACACTTTCCGGAAGTTGTGAAAAATTTAGAAATGTTATTATTTGCTGATTATATCAAATTTGATCCTCAAACTTTTGATTGCTATATATAGTTTGTTTTGAATATTTATTTTTCAATTTCATCTCTTAAAATTTAATTTTTATATTAATTTTGGTCCTTATTTTTATAATTGTTATTTGCTTTTTCCTTATCATTTTTTTATTGAAATTTTTTATCTATCAAATTTAGTCCTCATTCTTTTGATTGTTACTTATTTTATTTAAAATAATTTATGAAATGTTAATTATTATTATTTTAATTTCTTCATCTTTTATTTTTTTTATTTTTTAGATTTGATCTCTATTATTTTAATTATTATTTATTTTATTTGAGATAATTTATGAAATTATATTTTTTTTTTCAATTTCATTCTCATTCAACTTTTTAATTTGAAGATTTGTTTCTCATTATTTTAATAAATTTGAAAAAAATAAAATATTAATAAGTTATTTTCTAACTCATTTTCCATGATATAACTAAACACTGGAAAGTGTTTTCCAACTTATTTTTTATTACACTACCAAATATCGGAAAATACTTTCCCGAAATTTATTTTCTTGGAATTCACTTTCCCCAGAATTCACTTTCTAAAAAAAACTATTTTCCAGCAAATAAATAGGACCTACGTTGAATCTCAAATTCTTCATGAATTTCATCAAAATAAAACTGATTTTAATCAAACATAAATTTATATAGTTCAATTAAAACTCACCCACAACAATGTTACCAAACATCACCTTAATTTTCTTTGGTTTGATGTTAAAATCAGATCATTATAGTTATTATAAAGAATGTTTATAAAAATATTTTTGAATTGAGAATATTTTTTTATGTTTTTTTATTTTTAACGTAAATTATTTAAGAAGAGGTTAGTTTGAGGGGCATAATTGATTAAAATCTTATAGGTGTAGGGTAAAATTATTTAATTTGTTACTTCTCATGGAAAAGAAGATAAATTGGAAGAAGGGAATCCTTGGTGATGGGGCTCAGGAGGTTGAAGAAGAAGAAGAAGAAGAAGAAGCAGAAAAGGTGTCCCTTTTGCTTGCTTGCTTCTTGTTACAAAGTTTCTTGTTTTCTCTTTTCAACAACAAATTGAGAAGTCATGATCTTCATCGATGGACTTCCATTTCCAACCGATTCCTCTCAGGTAACTTGCTTCATCTCTTGTTAACTTTCTAATTCGTGTTACGAAAAATCCATTTCCTTTAACATACCAAAACTCTCTAGGAAAAAGAAACAGCTCTGTTTGGTTGCTTACAAAATGTAGGAGAAAGAAATTAGTGCCCATATGCTTAGATCATTGAAAAAGATTGTGTTTTTGTTTAATCTATTTTGTTACTCTATTTGATTGAAGTTCTTATTATATATAGTATTTGTTTTCAATGATCTTTAACTTATAATTATGATAAATAGGAAAGGGGTGCTCTAGTAACCTTGCTGGAACACCCCAAGTTGGTATCTGCCTCCAACTCATTCGAGGCTATGCAGGAGGTGAAGTTATCAGCATCAAAGGAGTATGCTTTACAGGGTCGGTGGGTTTATGTCTTCCAAAGAGAATTCGCAACAGTTGACCCGGCACTTATAGATGTACGTTCTTTTTGGCCGTGCTCTTTATTTGCTATCCCTGGGTAAATGTCTGAGAAAGTTCTTACCTCTAAGTTTTCTGTTGTCCCTAGTTTAAATTTTTGTGATTGCATCTTATAAATATTTTCATCATTGATTACATTTCTTTTCTACATTGACAATGAAATCTCAGCAGCGATATGTGTGCGGGTAACAAAAGATGTTACCTGTTTGATAACTTATGAAACTATGTGTAGAAATAGTCATAAATTTGTGGCTTTATCTAGTAATAATGATTTCTCATGGCACTCTCGTGAAACAAATGTGGCCCTCTTTGATATTTTCAGTTCAAATCCCTGTAATGGACTCATTTACCATGGGAAACATGTTCTAAATCTCTATGAATCATCTTATGTTTCTTTCTCATGAGTTTGAAACAAGTTTTGTTCTTCTCTCTCTAAATTGTTATTTGTCTTAATACGCCGTAAATTTTTTTTTTCATTTACTGTTTTAGATGTTTCCTTTTCCTTCCTTGCATGTAAAGTTTATTGGCACTGATGAAGCAACTACTTGCGTGGGCCTTGTTATTCGGAACCAGAGAAATGGAATGTAAGAATCGATTTTACAAGAGATGGGAAAGTGCTCAGAACTTTACTACTGATGATATTAATTGTTTTATTTTTGACTTTGCATTTTGGCATTTTATGAGTTGCAGGACTTCAGTTGCCCATATGGATTCTACAAAAGTTGTCGATATTGGCCTCACCCAAATGTTGTCACTTGTTGTTGACAAAAATTTTGATGATGACTTGGATGTATTAATCTATTCCTTTTCTACCTCACAGTTTTGTTGCTTTGCTCACAACTTCTCTTCAATGGTTCATTTATTTTTCTTGGAGTAAGCCATTCTTGTGATTTTTAAATGCAGGTACATTTGATTGGTGGTTTTGAAGATGTCTTACCTAAAGTCTCGTCCAGGAACCTCTTCTTTTTTATTGATATTCTAGAGATCTAGTTACATCTTGAGGCAAAATGATTGAAGCGAATGTATTGCCATTTGTTTGCAGCAAGCTGACGGCTCCACTAGGTCTAAAACCCAGGCAAAAGGGGATGGCTATTCCTTTCCTTTGTGTACCAAAATAATTGAAACTCTGCATAAGAGAAAGGGAAAGTTTCACATTCAAACTCTCTTTGTCCTTAGGCATAACACCAAAAGGGATTCTCAAGGAAATGCATACCCGGTTTTCAATGGGTTTCTGGTTAGGTTCAACTTTAAAATTGTCCATCGTCATCTTAAATATCTGCATTGATTTCATAAGACAATTTTAGATTCTATTTCTGTGAAGGAAATAATTGAATGAGAGATCATAGTTGGTACCCCATGGAAACCATTTTTCTTTGACTTGAAATTCATGACTCGTATAGCAAAGTATCCACTCCCTTTTGGCGAGAACTAGCTAGCATAGGAATTTCTTTGACAGCATTTCTTGGATATACCTTATTACCAACATGCCCTTGGCACCATTTGTATACAAGTTCATGCTGAGAATTTTCTACAAGTTATATTTTGCAGCCTTTGGTGTCTCAACCAAGAAAACTAAAGTATACTAGAAGACTGGTTAGAAACTCAAAATTTGATACCGGAGATGATATGACTGCAAATCTGATGCTTAAATTCATCAAAAAGCATTCAACCATTTGTTAGTATCAAATGCTGTTTTTTTTAATGAATTTGCAAGGTGGTTCCAACTTATTTCAAGTATGAACTGTAGTTGTTTATCAAAAGCTTATAATGTCTTGTTCTCTTGGTTTTAGGACAAGATAATGAATAGCATTGTTTTATGTTGTTGAAACATTTGTTAAGATTTGGCAATGTAGAGTCTGATGTTTC
>Ga0325414_1009364_pt1 | contig 10324 bp, 6 predicted proteins | sample PopdelMetagenome_8_FD_206183 | JGI IMG/M metagenome (GOLD analysis project Ga0325414, IMG submission 206183) | Populus deltoides microbial communities from Bellville, Georgia, United States - Leaf-PdKOR-R3 | ecosystem: Host-associated > Plants > Phyllosphere > Phylloplane/Leaf | place: USA...
AATTAACTAGGAAAATACAATCAATCCTAAATAACAGTTTCTATACCTAATTTGGGGTCCTTACCAGCCTCAGAAAGTTATGAAGATTTAACCTTACAAGAAATAGGGTGTAATTAACCTCTTAGCAAAATAAAATTGCATAACTGAGTGTTAAATTTGGAATGAAGCATGATGCTACTGTCTTTGGCAACAACTAGAATATTATTTTTTTGGCAACACACCATTGTTAGCCAAACTAAAACCATCTTGAAATTCTTCAAACCTCAACTTTTGACACTTGATTGTTAACAAGGAACAATAAAATGGTCTATTAATTTCTTTGTGGCTGGAAATTTCTACTACTTTGATGTATGTCTTTAAAGTTAGCTCATAAGAACTCTTTTGAAATATCAAAGAAGCCTTCATTTTCATGAGAAAATCCTTTTAGATCCTAATTGAAAGAAATTTTAGGATTTCTACAACCCTCAAGCTCAATGACATCTTAAAGATTATTTATCGTTAAATTTTAGTGGTTGATTCCAATCCACAAACTATAATCCTAAAAAAAAATTAGTTTTATGATCATGCCTCTGAAACAAGTTTTAAAAAACTGACTACAAGTTTGTGATCACAATCCTCCAAGTTTATTTATGCCAATTGACAAGTTGATCCCACAACTTACCTCTGCAAGTCTCTCAATTCCAGTCGACAAGTTAGTTTTGCAACCTGCTTTGAGGATCAGGATAAATATAACAATTCTCACGATAGGAGATAAGTACTTTGAATTTTATTTTCAAATATCAAAACTAAATATAACAACTCTCTTAGACTCATTAAATAATACACTAAATATCCTAAATAAAACATGAAAAATAATAAAAGCATTCTAAACTAAAAAGAAAAAAAAATCTAAAATTAACTAAAAATAATATAACTAATCCCTAACAATAATTTTGAAGTCCAATTTGAAAGCCTTCTCTACCTCATATAGTTACAAAATTTTAACTTACAAGCAACAGAGCTTTTAAAATCGTAGAAAATTTTGGTACAAGAGTACGTGTTAATTTTAAGTCCAATTTACAGTAATTGCTGAAAACATGTTTTTTCCAATGAAGGGACATTAATATAAGAGTAAGTGCTTGGAAAAAAATCTCCCACATCATATATCCATCTCCAGCAACCCCACAAGCTTAAATAAATTCAGCTTTCAAATTACAGTCTATATGAACCCTAAAAATCTTGTAATAGTTTACCTTCACAAACAGAGAATTTCAAATGCACCTTGTAACAACTTGTGGATGCAATGACATGGCTCCATCATTTTACAGATTCTTGTGAACAAATTTGGAATTATGATTGGCATCATTCTCGAACTGCTGTGAACATTCCAAAAGGGGTGGTAAAGTGCTCCATGACATGTCATCATCACATCAAACCGTGTCGTATCCAAGAGTTGAAAACCAAATTGTACAAAAGAAATTTCCAGCCTTTACTAGAACCATGTGAAACCAGTACAAGTCTTGTCTTTGCACGCCAGGTTAAAAGTAAAATTCCATAGGAACCGAAGCAGTTAATTGAATGATTGAAGTATGTTTTTTAAATAAAAATGTTTTTTAAAAAATTTAAAAATATATGAATTAAAATAATTTTTTAAAAAATTTATTTCATCAATACATCCAAACTATTGAAAAACACTAAATAAATATCAATTTAATATTTTTTAAGGTAAACTATATGCATCCAATCACAAGATGAATCGCAAGTCCAAACAGTATCGAAGTGGGACATCAACCGGAAATAAAAAAATAAAGCAATTCTGACAGATGCATGTGAATTTTACGTAATCTCCATTTCTTCAATCATATTCTCAGTCTGTCGACAAATCATGTACTGCTCTTGCATGAAATCTACAGAACAGTGAGGTAGAAATCAGTACTCGGCGCAAAGGACATTGCAGGGTTGCTGTAGTGAAGTTCTATGGTTACTCAACGAATCCAAGAAATATTAATAATGTATAGCAAAAGATCTTACAGTATGAACAGTGTATCGGCATAGCTGTTCCTGAAAGTTAGCCCCACGCCACTGAACAGGCATAGTTGACCAGCAGTTTACCATCAACGCCGAAATTCTGAATTTGATGAAGTGGAAAGGTTAAAAGAGGGAGATTCAAGGACATATAAAGCAATTATGCATCTAATAAAAAATGACTTCAACCAAGGTTAGGAGCAACTCAGTGAGAGGAAGAAAAAATCAAAATCCAAACAAACCAATTAAAAAAAAAAGGATCTTAGTCATGTTATGGTCACCAGGGGAAAAAAAAACAAACACTAAGAAATTCAAGAGAACTTCATTGAACCTTGTTCGATGAGTGAACCATCTGTCCACTGCCACATATCATTTCTGAAATGTCAGTCTTAATTATTATTTTTTAAAAAGAATTAGGCAATGATACATCACAAGCCATGTTCATCAAAGTTGAGTACAGATTAGTACAATTGGCTAAAAGGGCAAGGACAGAAACCACAGGGAGAATCTACATCTATTGTCATTTGCATGGAATATTTGTGCTCGAGTACACAGGTCGGCACATGGGTAGTCGGCTACAATATTTGGAGAAGTAACAATTCATTTCATGTGAACCATTTGATGTAACTCAATTGTTTTCTTCCAGGGAGTCAGACTAACAAAATGCTCCATACTTAAAACTGGTAGTGTGTTGATAAGCAAATGTCGCTTGTTCCAAACTTAAGCACAATGAACAAATAAGTAATAAAAGAATCGTCTTGGCCAAAATCACCAGTCAACACATAACTGGGTTGCAATTACTTAGTCTTTCATAATTGTCACCAGAAAAATAAAAAAAATTAAAAAAATCAGTGCTCTGACAATGCAATCTGGGTCTGGGACAGCATAATTGAACTTAAAATTTAACATGAATATGTATGAGCTGAAAACCAAGTAATATTTTTAAAATCAGCAGGGATCTATAACAGCGACAACTAATGAGAGAACATAAAATAAATAAAACAAAAATAACTGCTACAAAAACTTACATTAAACAGATCAATCACCAATTCATCTGGATTTGGTGAGAATGCGCTGTTGATGTATACAAACTAAAGAACAAGGAAGAAACAGAAAGCATCACTATCCCAGAAGCCCATTTATTTTTAATTACTTTACTAAATTGGAGAGAAATCAACATCAAAGATAAGCTACCACGGTCTCCCTGTGAATTTGCCGACGCAAAAAGTCAATCACTTTAGCGAACTTATCAGTTCCAAGCATCTGCCACATTCACTCAATGTGTATAAATATCATCATCATATAATAATGAAATGCAAGAAAGTTTTAGTTGCAAAAAAAACCAGTATCTGGAAACGTTAAGCCAATTGTTGTATGGGAAACAGTTCAACTTCCAGTTATTCTGATTTTAAAAAGTATTTCCAATGCAATTTAGCGAAATGTTTTCTGCCGAAGCACAAAAGCCCTGTCCCATTGATTATGCTCTTCCTGGGAGTTCTACGTTATAGCAGTCAAATTGTTCTCTAGAGGAGCAAAAGAAAGTTATTAATGAAGGGTGTGTTTCAACTTGCAGTTTGTCATGCAACTTGTTTCCAAGCTTCAAGTTCATGGCCCAATGGCAATGGCTACAAGGCACACATAAACTCTATTTATAATTGCGAGAAAAAAAAACCTATGATCAGTTCTATTATGTGTGAATTTGACCCTAATGTTGTGGCTCGTCTCGCAAACATAAATCAAGCTCAATAAGGACACGCACAAACCTAAAATCATACAGTAAACATCACACTTGCTATGCAGACATGTTTCTAATTGCATAGAGTTCAATGGCATAAACATGATCGCATTCAAATGCAAAAATCTACAACCAAAACATAGTTTCCCAATGAAAATTCAAAATTCCTCCTGCAAAAAACCTTGTTCTTCCCCAAAGTACTTTTGCCTCAACTCATGCTAGCTACAATTATTTGCTTGAAAAAATTTTATTCAATGATATTCCAGCTTATACCAAGATAACAATTGGCAAGATATTCCCTCGATTCCTTCTATCTCTATGAGTTTATACTTATTTTTACCAGCCAACATTATTATTTATTAGCATCTAAATTTTATCCTTATTAGACAAACCCACAAGCATAGAAACACAGAAATACAAAACCCACCAACAATTCATTACGTAACACATGTATAAATTTATATAGATATGAGTGGGGGGGGGGGGGGAACTACACCTTGAACTTCTTTTGCTTGAGAATAGGCGCATCAGCAGTGGCTTTTAACTGAATAATCACTGCATCAAATCGAAAACATAAATTTTAATTAATTAAAAAAGCATTATTGATGAGTATTTATTAGTGGGTATATAACTCGTTCAAGTTTTGACTCACCTTTTCGAGCAGAATCCTGTGATTCAATCTCCATGTTGCTATGAGCTTAGAATTTGAAAGCTACAAGAGTCGAAACATACAAGTCAGGGATTTTGATACGTCCACGAAAGGTTTTGCTGTTTCCAATATTTTAATTGTAGAACGTCGCCCAAATCCAAATTTAAGCATCTTTGGGCTCAGCTCTGTTATTATAGCAAAATGTAAGGCCCATGTATTATTACGTGAATTTTGTTATAAGAAAATTTGATTGATTGTTATGTTCTTTAATCCTTAATTAATTATTATTACACCTTATGTTATATGATATAAAAGTTATATTTTTGGCAGTCATATTTTTAGTATCCACTTTCAGAGTATAATAATTAAAAAAAATTATTATCCTTTATTATTTTCTAAATTTACTAAGACTTTAAAAAAAATAAAAACGATTAGGTGAAATTAATAATATATTAAAAACAAAAATATATATTTATCAAATTATTAAAGATAAAGCTAAAACAAGAACTTTGGTAGAGAAAAAAAAATTAGAAATATAGATCAATCATACTGAATGGTTGTAAGTCTCATTTAAGAGTTAAGACAACAATAAATTCATATAACTTGAAGTCTTATTTTTTAATTATCTTTTCAAAATTATATATCCTGTTTTTTGTTGAACTTCTTCTCCTTCAACATTTTGTACCTCTGATTCTTCTGAAAATAAAAGAGTTATTAATAGTGAAGAAATTATTATAGAAGATTTTATAAATAATATTGATGATTGAACAATTTCAAAAGTTCAAAATAATTAGATTTATCAAAATTCTTCTTTTAATCTTTTCAAAACTGATTTTACAATAAAAATTGAAGAAATTAATATTTAGCTTACAAAACTTTTTAAGACCATTCAATTCCAAAAATTCCTTACAAAAACATCAAGACTAAAACTATAAATATATTCATAATGGTCTCATACAAGTTGGGATCAACCTCTTACTAATGAAAATCTAAATACTTACATCCTATTTGTCCTCAAAGATGCTAGATTCTAAATTTCAAGATTCATTACTAAGTTCCATAGAATCCAGATTAAGTTCTATAGAATCCAGATTATGTAGTGGTCCTATTTCCTTTGATTGTTGTATGAATATTACTATATCTCTTAAAGACAAACATCCTATAAAATATGATTCTACTGATCATGTTTTCTATTTTTGCTAGTAAACATAAATTCCAATCCCAGAAAGATGAAACTTTACTCCTCTAAAGAAACCTTTCTAGATCAAATACAATTGTACCCAAATCTATTCAATGGAAACCCTATCAAAAGACTAGATCCTTAAAGTTGTCATCCAATCAAAACCTTTACAACCATCATAACCAAATATCCAATTCGAACAAATAACATTGTATGGAGATGGTAAGGTTAAATTGTCCTTTCATAAACATTCAACCAGTTCTAGATTCTTAGATAAATCTTCTACATCTAGTGCAATAAATCCTAAAAGAATTTATGAGATTCCCTCTATTATAAACATATCTTATCGCACAAACACATATAAGAAATCAACCTCTAATATTTCTATCATCAGTTTTCAAAATGCAGATTACACTACAAATATACCTAAGCCACTATATATAAACAATGACCAACATTTTCCAATAACCTCTCCAACATTATGTTTTATAACAGAGAATATCCTAAATAAGTTTAATGTTCTTGAAACAGATTTTGTTGTAAACAAAAAATATTTTATTGATAATTTTTATGCCAACCCTAACTCTAAAAATAGATCTTGGTTTTTCAAAAAAAAAATATGCAATGAAAAAAGGAATACAAAAATATTTTTATGATTTTGTTGCATCATATAAATACAAATCTTATTCTTTGATTGGTTTGAAATGTATTACATGTCTGAAAATCATATTACAAATCCATTTGCAAAACATGCATGCATTGAGTCTGGGCATCCTCCTTTAAGAAACCTTAAAATCCCTCACAATAACTAGACAATAGAAGTTACTCCTTACAAATTCTCAAATAAAGAAGCAACTCCTTATCACTGGTTGTTTTGGCTAGTTAAAAAAGTGGTGAGATTATCATCTCACTGAAACACAACACCTTAAAATCTTAAACTCCATCCAAATGACTAAAGACTAAATACCTATCATAAAATCTGATGGAAACATCATTCAAGATGCAGTTTCAACCTTTATCTTAACCATTTCCTTACATTTTGTAAGTGATCCTTCTCATTTTAAAAACAAAAATGTTGAACTTTTTTCAAACCTTAGATACCAAAAACTCGGTGATTTTTAACGGTGTAAAAAAACTTTCCTTACTCGTGTCGTGCTCCAAAAAGATTCAAATCAAACATTTTAGAAAGAAAAATTCATTGCTGGTTTACCAACCTTTCTAGGAGAAAAAGTCAAAAATAAAATCAAAGACACTTTTATTACAAAAAACCATTCCTTATAACCAGTTGACTTATGGTGAGCTTGTTAGTTTTATATAAAAGAAAGGTCTTCAGATATGTCAAGACCTTAAACTCTGAAAACATCTTAAATGGGAGATGAGAAGATCTAGACAAGAACTAGGTAGTTTTTGTTAATAGTTTAACTTATCCATACAGAAGCCAACCTGCACTGAAAACTGTTACAAGCCTAACACAAAACCCAACAAACTCCCTCATAAAAAATCAGCCTATAAATACAGGACAGGTTTTAATACCAAAATTAAGCCTTACTACAAAAATACCAATAAAAAAGCCTATAAAACCTTCTCATTCAAAACCCTGGCCTAAATTTGTTCAAAAAAACATTACCAATTACAAATGTGACCAGAAAGGTAATACCTCTAGGTTTAGCCGAGTAAATACCAAACTCCATAAACTTTAATTAGAAGAATGATTCATCTATCATATCAAAACCCTTTTGATTGAAACCATTGATTTTGAGACAAACTCTTCTGACACTTTTGAAGAACCCTTCCAAATAGATGAGTTAGGAATATCCAGTTCTGAATTAGAACATTCAACCCATATTGTGTAGAGGAAGCAAGTGCATCACAACAAGAACACAACCACTTTAACAAATGAAGAGAAGTATCTTCAAAGCGAGATAATTCTCAAGTTTTTTCTCAAGATAACCAACCTTTTAAGGGTAATACCAGGATCCCATCTAATTGCTCAGAATAATTCAATTGGTGAAACGCTTTTCCTCTTGACTTCTCCAGTAATGACCAAGAACTAAGGGCAAACTTAGACTTTCTTGAGGAGATTAGATTTAGTGGTGTAGTAAAGAATGAGGTATTTCATCATCAAGCTATTAATACTATAACGTCATGGTGAAAAATAAAAGATTTAAAATAAAAAATAGGATATTAGAAAGTTGAAAGCGATAAATAGTGTTGTAGGAAAATGAAAGTTGACGCCAAAATAAGATGGATCATTCAGAGTAATGAGGGTGATTAAATCTACTTATCACATATAAGATGAAGAAGAAAAAAATTCTTACACATGCATGACACTCTAATCACTTGAAGATGTACTTCAATTAAAGTTTCCTATGTTGTGTTGTCTTTAAATCTTCAGAATCTCTAATACGGTGTATCTCTAAAATTTATGTCCTATATAAATCTTAAAGAAGTTTTTATACTTTATTTTTCTCAAGATTATTTCTCCAATTTAATCTCCATTATTCGATCTTTCTCAACTTAGTCTCAACCAAACCCAAATGGCCCAGCTTGTCATCAGATAACAAAGCATTTATTTTCCTAATTAAATACTTCTCTAATACCTCTCTAATTTGTGTTCAACCAAACCCAAATGGTATGCTTCTCTAGTTTGGGCTCAACTAAACCTAAATAGGCACAATTTGTCCTCGGATAATGATTATTTCAATACTTTTTGGTTCAGCCAAACCCAGTTTGTTATCAGATAAAAATGATTTCAATACTTCTCCAGTTTGGGTTTAACCAAACCAAAAGGGCTCTATAAGTCTTCCTCACCAAACAATTATTTTTCCAATTAAATCTATAAGAAGATATATTTTTTTCTATTATATATTCAATGTCTTCAAGATTATATCTCCATGTTATTCTTTTCCAGATGACTTGTTTAAATTTTCTCCATACTTCTCCAATTTGGGTTCAACCGAACCAAAGTGGGCCCAACTTGGCCTCAGTTAACTGAACCTAATTTTGGCTATTTCTCCAAGTTAAACTCCAAAGTGAAATTATCTCTAATGTCTCCATATTATTCTTTGCTAGTTGACATGTTTAAACTTTCTCTATGCTTCTCTAATTTAAGTTCAACCAAATAAAAGTGGGCCTAGCTTGGTCTCGGCTAACTGAACCTAGTTTTGGTTATTTCTCCAAGTTAAAATCTAAGGTAAGAGTATCTTTACTGTCTCAATGTTATTCTTCACCAAGTTGATCACTTGTTTAAATTTTCTTTATACTTCTCCAGTTTGGGTTCAACCAAACCCAAATAGGCCTAGTTTAGCCTTGACTAACTGAACTAAGTTCTGGTTATTTCTCTAAGGTGAAAGTATCTCCAATGTCTCCATGATATTCTTCATCAAGTTTACATGTTTAAATTTTCTCTTCTCCAGTTTGGGTTCAACTGAAACCAAATGGGCCTATAATGTTATTCTCTTCCAAGTTCATCATTTGTTTAGATTTCGTACTTTAATTTTCTTAGACTTGGTCCAATGAATCAAGCGAGTCCAGTTAGCTCGATTAACTGAACCTAGATTGGGTTCGGTTTGGCAAAGCCCAAGTTTTGGCTTTTGTTTGATAATTGGGCTAGGTCATTTAATAGTTCTCTCTTGATATTATAAACAAGTGGTGAAAATGGAGAAGTTACCTTTTTATTGATGAAAAAAACTAGAGAAGAATTTTTCCTCGAACTTGAAATCTCGCACTCTATATATTTGAAATCTCACACTCAACAATAAGTAAAGAGCTTACAAAAATCTTGAGGATTGGTAAGTTGTATTTTATGGAGAGAGAATGGTAAGATCACATGGTATTTTCTATTGTTCCACTCTCTCCACTTCACCATGACCCTGTACAGTGACTTAGTACACCTAACATATAAAATGTCTACCATTTACTAACAAGACTTTTGCAGACTCACATGTTAAGCATTATTTTGTTTGTCATGCGTTGTTAGGTATCATTGCTCACACTATTTTTCACAAGTCAATTTTTTTAATAAAGTGTTAAAAAATTGATTATGGGGGAAATGATGATACATGTTAAAAAGAATAAGAAAAAAAAATATGATGTGAATTTGTGCAAAACATATTAGCTCGAATTAACCAAGTTCAATCGAGAACAACAAGCTTATTTTTGACTCAGTTCAAACAGTTTTGGGTTGGTTTAACCAGGTCAAATCAAACCTAAGATCTCCTATTGGGTTTGGTTTGACTAGGTCAAACCAAACCTAAATCGAGCCCATTGTTTGGCTCGATTCAAAGGGTTTTAGTTTGGTTTGACTATGATCAAACCAATCCTATTTGTAGGCTTTGTTCAAAGAGTTTTCAATCGGTTTGACCATGGTCATACTGAACCCAAACTGAGCCAATTAGATCAAATCAAACCTAATTGGTCTCGGTTCTCTACTCTTAGGTCGATTTGATCAGATCAAACTGAACCCAACCAAACTCATTTTGACTTCGAATAACACGTTTTTATGTTCGGTTTCACCATGTTCAAACCGAACTTAATTGAGCCTACCCTTTTTTTTCATCTTCTTTGTAGTTCATTATTAATGTTGATATTGTGCACTACACTAACACCTTTAGCCTATATAATGTGGCTACAACTCATAAAGTTATTAGAAGATGGTACACCTAAGAAGCTAATTCTATATATATATATATATATATATATATATATATATATATATATATATATATATATATATATATAAAAATAAAAAAAAGTC
>Ga0325414_1009365_pt1 | contig 10324 bp, 8 predicted proteins | sample PopdelMetagenome_8_FD_206183 | JGI IMG/M metagenome (GOLD analysis project Ga0325414, IMG submission 206183) | Populus deltoides microbial communities from Bellville, Georgia, United States - Leaf-PdKOR-R3 | ecosystem: Host-associated > Plants > Phyllosphere > Phylloplane/Leaf | place: USA...
TAGAAAGTATCTTGTTTTATCTGTTGATGTATGAGATCACCCCGGGCTTTAGCTGTCCTTGGTATATCTCCTTTAGGCACCAAATGCTGGGAAAAGAATGCCTCCTCTTCTCCACGAAGACTTGCTAGATATTGCTCCTTCAAAGTGAGCCTCTTAAAAAGGAATTCCCCCGAGCAGATCTGGGGGTTCCTATAAATGCCGGTAATTTTTATATTGACATATATAGCGATGAATTATTATAATTGGTTCTTAAAAAAGAAGTTAACTAACATCTGTCGCCAAACTTCATGGTGAATATTACCGACAAAATTTAAATTGATAATTATGTTAGCAATATTTTTGTATTACTGATAGTTTCATCGACAGAATACCACCGATATATTCTATTGGTGATTTTATCGGGGTAGATCAAAACAATTTATAACTCTTTATAATTATCTAATGAAAAGTTTGATCATTTACCGACATAATTTTTTCCAATCTATAAACAAATTATTTGAAAAAATGCTATAAAACAATGGCATTAAACAACATCAAACAATTAATTAAATTGAAGACAAAAACAATTACAAATGTCTATAAAAATCAATTAAATTGAAGAACAAAATTTTCATAATGTAAAAATCAATTGCAAATATATATACAAATCAATTACAAGCTCCAGCTATAAATGAAAGGGGAGGGGGATAAAAATCTCATGGGGATTCATAAGGGGGAGGATAATGACTGAAGAAGTATGCTTAATGGCTAGTGATAGTTTACTCGTGCCAGATTATGATGCTTACTTTCGAGACTCTACAACTCGATCTCATATCTTGGGCTGTAGACATGTAGTCATAGAGATACCATAAACTCGATTCCTATCAAGTCTACTAGTTACTTCAATCTCCAACAACAAATCTGGATCGTATTCCAAATTAGATGAAGGGTCCTCTCCATGTTTTGCATGCATGGTGGTGTTATATTGTTCCTATACCACAGAAAAACAAGTTAGAGATATGGGTAAAACAAACATTTGTCCAAGCAATATACAAAAAAGCTTCAAAGTCTACTTACAATAAACACCTTAACACAGTTATCGACAAACAGTTGCACCCCTTTCCATCTATCCTCCCTACATATATTTGTTCTTATATACAAATTCATCAGAGTAGGCCCGCGTCCAAGCTTTGTAGCCTACAAAATAAATCTGTCTATTATTAGTTAACAAATTATAAGTATCAGTTTTAGAAAAATACTTGAAATTAAAGCAGGCTCTCTTACCAGGCGCTTTGCATGGTTTGTAAAAGGAAGTGACCCACTGGTATGCTTTCTAATGAAACCATAAGTTTTCTTATTTATGTTCGAGGACCCACTTCATGAACACCTTTTAAAACCCTTTATTGTGACGTATAGAACTCTAAATATCTCTCCTAGTTGCTCTTAATGATGTGAGGAGGTTTACAATTCTTTCACAACCTAAAGTTATCTAACTTAGCCTTTTTTTTAGCATAGGTGTGTGCTTCGTACTAAAAATCACATAATTTGGTTCAGAAATTCGTTAAACTAAAAAAGATATAATGAAATAAAATATTATAATTTTATAAAAAAAAATTACTTAACACATTAACACTTACCTGGTGATGTTGTGATTTTCCTAGCCTTGTTTTTCCATCCTTGAGTTTGTCTCATCCCACAATTTTTTTTTTCTTGAAATCATTTTTGTAAAATAATTAATTCTCAAATTTTAATAACATATTTTATCCATTAAAAGTATTGATTAGGTACTAATCCCAAACTTCCACTACCAAGCATCAACTACATGCCTTCATTCTGAATCTTTAAGTTGGCTCCACTTGAAAAGAGGCCTCTTTAGCAATGCTTTCATCATTAATGTTATTGTTCTAGCAGCTTTCAAACTAGAAAATGATATAATTATCTTAAAGCTATATAAACACATTTGGCTTACATGTTTAAATTTGGCTTCTATTACGCAATTAACCTACCAGAATATGGATCCCTAACAGATGGGACCCAAATCTATGACCATTAATTGATGAGCCAGCATCATTAGATGATACATCAAGTTCCTTTTTATGATTGACACCTAAATGAATCTAAGGGTTATTATGAAAACTACTGCTTAACAATGCAGTACCGCTTTATTTTGACCCTGTACTTTTCTGCGACATCTAAATGATATAACTAAATAGCTAAGAATATTCAATTAAGATCTTAATAAATGATTTATGTTTTTTTAGTTATACTGCATCTATTCTTTTTTAACAAAATTCCAGTAGCACTTCCCCTATATGGGACTCAACCAAACACATTGTGAAAAATACAGTTAAACATGTCATTGCAAACTAGTGCCACATCATTGCAATCTTTTTCCATATCATTACAAACATATTCATTTCATAATATATTTGTGCTCCTATCTAAACATTAAACTTATATTATATTATAATCTCACATCTTAATCACTAACCATCACTAACATCAAAGTCCTTTCTTATAAAAATAATAAAAAAGGTAACTTCAAAGTTCAAATACACAATCCATAAAGAACACATTGGGCTATATGACAAAACAACACACGACAAGTTCATTGTAGAATAAAAATCACACGTAGTTAATAATCCTGCCAGATTACAAGTTAGAACTCAAACTACTACTTCCTTAAAAATCACAAATTTATGTTTGTTTCTATGTTAAAGTTTCCTATTTTATAGTTTAATATGTTATTTTATATTATAACAAACTAAAACCCACCAAATGAGATTTCAATCTAATTGAGAAAACACATTACATATCTAAGCCTCGTTTGTTTGCTGGAAAGTAGTTTCCTTTTAGAAAGTGAATTTCGGGAAAGTGAATTATTTTCCGATGTTTGTTAGTGTAATGGAAAATAAGTTGGAAAATTTTTTCCAGTGTTTGGTTATGTCATGGAAAATGAGCTGAAAAATAACTTATTAATGTTTTATTTTTTTTCAAGTTTATTAAATAATGAGGAACAAATCTTACAAATTAAAAAGTTGAATGCGAATGAAATTAAAAAAAATATAATTTCATAAATTATCTCAAATAAAATAAATAATAATCAAAATAATAGAGATCAAATCTAACAAATAAAAAAAATTAAAAGATAAAGAAATTAAAAGAATAATAATTATCAGTTCATAAATTATTTTAAATAAAATAAGTACCAATTAAAAGAATAAGGACCAAATTTGATAGATAAAAAATTTCAATTAAAAAATGATAAGGAAAAAGCATATAAAAATTATAAAAAAGACAAGGGAAAAGCAAATAACAATTATAAAAATGAGGACCAAAGTTAATATAAAAATAAAATTCTAAAGGATGAAATTGAAAAAAAAAAGTCAAAACAAAATATATATAGCAATCAAAAGTTTGAGGACCAAATTTGATATAATTAGCAAATAATATGACATTTCTAAATTTTTCACAACTTTCGGAAAGTGTTTTCCGCCCAAAATGAAAGGAAAACACTTGCTTGGAAACCAAGCTAAATTTTTCTTTAACTGGAAAGTGTTTTCCATTGACCAACTTTTCTAATGACAAACAAACACAAGAAAGTTTGGAAAATTGTTTTCAGGAAACCACTTTCCGTCAAACAAACGAGGTCCTAGTAAAACCCACAATTTGAAACCATTAGCAATAATCTCATTTTTTCCCTATAGGTCATTTCACATTGAATTCACTTACTAATTAGAAAGTAAATTTTGGCATAAAAAAATTACAAAACCTTTAGGAAGAAAATAACTATATAATAAAAATACTTTCAACCTTAATTCAACAGCCTTCACCGAAACAACTAGGAACCCATACTAGTATCAACACTATCATTACCTTCTTTCTCATCAACTACCCTTATCTCTAACTGAAATAACCCAAAACTACAATAACCATTCATTGAATTTAGCACCGTCATTTTACAATCCAATTTCACAACCAAGCAATTCAATAACACAAAACCGAAAACAATAATCCTAAATAAAAGAATAAAAATCTATATTCCTTGAAACAAAAAAGAAGACATACCTTAGACAAGAGTTTGTGGAAAGAGAAAACGCCAACACAAAAAAGGAGAGAGGGAGCGTTGACACCCAATGAAGGATAGAGAGATCGCCAATGAGTTAAATGGTAGAGACAAAGAGAGAATAAACTAAGAGAAAGAGGAGAGAAAGCTAGGGATTGCATCAATATATCTGGTTAAATTCATCAACAAAATCTATGTTTGTTTATGTCCATGTCATTATAGTAACCGATGGTTTTATTGATTAAATCTTTAAAAAACATCGGTAAATTTTTTATTAGTCCATCAGTGATTTATTATTTTTAGAAATCTCATGTAAAACCCTTAAATTCAGTGATCAATAAATTACGTTGAAATCTCCCTAAACTCTTTGGAACTCACCGACGAAGTTAAGTCCATCAGTGAAACCATCAGTGTTTCTCAACACTTCCATTTTCTACCCAAGCTTTCTAGAACTCTCCAATGGATTTTAGTTTATCAGTGATTCCATTGGCATTTCTCAACACCTTTATTTACACCTTTATTTTTTACCCAAGGTCTTTGGAAATCTCTGATGGATCTATATTTGTCGGTGAATATATCAGCATTTCTCAACACCCTTATTTTCTATCTAAGCTCCTTAGAACTCTTTAACAAAGTAAGTCCATTGATGAATCCATCAGCATAACTCAACACCCTTATTTTTTACCCAAGCTCTTTCAAAATCTCCAACGGATTTAAGTCTGTTAGTGACCCATCAATGTTTTTCAATACCTTAATTTTTTTCCAAACTCTCTAGAACTCTCTAATGGATTTATGTCCATCAATGAATCCATTGGTGTTATTACCCAAACCGTCGACATCATCGACACATGTATGCAATAAATTATTATTTATTAGGTCTATCGGTAAACCCATCGGAGAAGTAATATTCTTTTTCCATTTTATATGTTCCTTATGCAACCAAATTAAACAACAACACCTGTATTCATAACTTAAAAAATAACAACTCATTTAAAACCATATTTTTCAATAATAAAAACACTTGATTAATATACGAAACACAATGCATTATTGAACGATAATAAATATATCTTAATTGTATAACAATGTTTAATTTGAATCATCATCATCTTCATTTTCATCATCTTTAAGTCTATCTTCATCTCATTCGTTAAACTAAAATTGTTTGATCCTTTCATCTTTATCAACATTGGTATGTCCACCAATACTTAATATTTCATTTAACTCATCAATATTAACATGAACATAAGTATTCTCTTCTAACTTAGTAGAAAGAGCAACTCAATATGGATCAACTAACTCATCTATTTGAAATACATCTTCTCCCTCACTTACTTCATCTTTATCATCGTTCACAACTTGTACATGACTTCTAAGTTTGGTTTTAACAATGGATAAAAAATCACCTCTCGTATGATCCTTTTTAAAAGGAGTGTATATGTAATATACTTATTGATATTGTTTGGCAAATACAAAAACATACTTGATGTTGCTAAGTCTACCTCATTTATTAATTTTGATCAAATCATAGTAAGGATCTACTCTAATTCCTCTATTGATATCATAATAATAATATTTAAATAAAAATACTATATATTGCGCTCTATGATATTGCAATTCAATAATCTCTTCTAACTTGTCATAATAATCAACTTCAAATTCATTGAAAGGGCATCCCTCAACACAAACCCTTTTATTATAGGTATTTCTACCCTCACCATAATCTTCAATGTGGAAGATATATCCATTGATAAAATACTCGTTAAAACTCTGAATCTTTTATTCTTAACCCAAATAAAGTAATTTTAAACTTGTATTATTGCCTCTTATGTTATACACCTAGTGAAAGATAACAATCATTAACGATGAAAAAAAAAGATTTAAATAAATGTATTCTTATTACAGCTACAAATAATTACAAACTTCCTTGTGTTTTAAACCACGTTAGGAATTGTTAATCTTGTATTCGGAAAATTTGAGTTTCAGTAAGATTTGGATTTTATTTGGAAAACTTAAGTTTCAGTAAGATTTGGATTTCGAAATAATAAGAATTGATGATGTTGCCTACAATAAACTTAAGCGAATTTAGCATAAATGAGAATACAATAGAAAATGATACAAGATTGTAAAATTGACTTGCTAAACAAAAGGCATCAATTCATCATAGTTAAATAACATATAATTATGTGTTTGTTTAAATTTGAAGTCTGTCAAATATCTTTTTGAAGCTGTATTTTCAACAATGATCGTCTAACATGAGAAAATATTAACAAATTTCCACAAGAAGACATTTCACCACCATCATCATGTCTTAGAATGAGGTTGATTCTTGTTCACATATAAGGCGCAAACTAATATAAGATAAATGTTAAAATCTCTTCAACAATATAAGCTTCATATTAGACGTCTCAACATGTGCTTTGTTTTTAACTTTTTTCTTGAGGTTGAACAAGCATCTGCATATAGGTAAACATAAATATATATTAATTGAATGACTATAAACAAGTTTAAAAAACCACATTACACACTAAGAATGAATGTTATTCCTAATCTCTCAAAAGGATACATCCATCTATACAACACTGACCCTCCAATTTTTGCTTCATATACTAAGTGTATAGGCAAGTTCTTCATTGAATCAAAGAAGGAGAGAGGGAATATCATCTTAAGTTCACATATTATCTCAATAATGTTTCTTTCAAGTTGTTTTATTTGTTGTGAATGCAACTTGTTCGAGCAAACATCTCTAAAAAAAATTTCGTTATTAGTGCATCTCATATCCCTTTAGGCAATAAATCCCTATATATAATTGGAATGAGTATTTGTAAAAACACATGGCAATCATGACTCTTCATTATATACAATCTGTATGCCTCTGAATTCACAAATCTAACTATGTTCGAAACATATCTATCAAGAAATCACAGACTTTTAAGCCATTTATATATAAGAAATTATGATTTTTTTTTCTAAGGAATATGTGGCTTAGGCTTTGCAATACATACTCTATCATTAAATAACTTTATATTTCGACGGTTACAAAACAAAGCTATATCTATTCTAGCTTTTAAGTTATCCTTTATTTTTCCTTTGATGTTCATAATCATGTTAAAAATATTTTTAAACACATTTTTCTTAATATGCATGACATCCAAATTATAGAGAAGGACATTAATCTTCCAATAAGGCAGCTTCTAAAAAATACTTCGTTTTACCTAATTTTAGGTTACACTAAAACTATAAAACTTCTACTTGCCAGATTGAAAACCAAATACAATGTTCTCATATTGTGATACTACATCATATAATTCTTCACCTGATAGTACCAACAGTACAACATCCCTTCTAGATTTACCTTTCAAGAACTTTTTTTTTTGTTTTTTTTATCTATGATGACTTAACAAGAGCCTCCAATGGAAACAAATAAATAAATAAAACTTTACCATCATTCGTTAAGTTGAAGGCATTATTGCTTTTTATTAAATATTGACAAAATAATTTTACATATGTGCTCCATCCCAAAACCATCTCATATGCCATAAATCATTTATAGTCAATATCAAAATTGTCTTCATTTAAAAAATATGTTTCTTTAAGACATCATACATCAAAGGCCTGGATGACTATAACTACTTCAATTCATCAATCAATGGTTAAAGACAAAAATCTATATTCCTACCTAGACTGTAAGGATCAGGTATTACTGTATATAAAAACATGAATTCTGGGCTTATACACATCCTTAGAGGCAAGTTGTAAACTGTTAGTGTGACTGACCAATAAGAATAGGGTGTAATAAAGGACCTAAATGGATTGAACTCATATCTACACGAACCATGATACACATTATGTGGTTCCATTGAAAACTAAGAATGCACCTTATTAAACTACTTCGAAGCTTTACCATTAGAAGGATGTATCATTACTCTATCCTCTACATCATAAGAATGATGTCATGTTATGTGCTCGACTGTTTTCAAACACGTAAATAACCTTTGCAACCTAAGAGTGATTGAAAAATATCTTAGTTTTTTATATGCTATAAGTGTCCTTCCCCTACCTATATTGGCTTTACATCAATCATGCCCATAAGTTTTGCAATCAGTTAAATTTACATCTTCATTATACTACAGCATGTAAAACTTTAGACACTTCATAATTTTTTTGATATCCTAGGCCAGGGGGTTTCATCAAGTTTTTTATAGTATACAAGTTCTCTTTCAACCTATTCCCTTAAGATAAAATAATTTTGGCCTGTTCAATTATACTATCATAATCAGTTTCATTCATACCATAATCTGACTATATTGTAAATACTTGTGTCATGATCAATAATTTATTATAATCTGTGCACCCATCCTTATAATGGTTCATCAAAATCTCTTAAAAGATTAAAAAAATCTAGTTGCATCTACATTTGGTTCTTCATCTACACATGAACCTTCACCTGAATAAATATGATTTATTCTCAATGCCTCCATTGATTATCATCGATAACTTCATATATGTTACTAGAAGTAGATGTTGAGCCAACAATCCTTTCTAACATGGTCTCGTAAGGAACATATGGTTCTCTATATGGAAGTCAACACAAGTATTTCTCAACGAACCTTTTTTTATGAGATACATCATCGCAATATCTTGTTGAGGGAACTATTTTTTCTATTATTCACACAGACATCTAATTCTACCTCTACTACTATTCTTTAGATTTGAAATTTTAAAATTAATAAAACCCTTAAACCCTCTACAATAATCTTTCTTATACAAGCCTTGAGATGAATCTAGATACATCCATAAATGATCACTCATTACATAGCGAACCTATATAGATTAATGATGATAACATTTAACAATTAGTTCAAAATTTAACTTTGATAATTAAAAATTCATTCATAATCTAATAACCAATTATTATTTTTATACAAAATGTAATGATATGTAAAAATATCAACTATTTAAATCCAATTAATAGCAATTAATCGATAACCCAACTAATAATTTATCATTTGTTCAATTCAAACTTATTCAATTTAAATTAATATCATTTAATTGTTATTAATTCCACATAAAAATTGAATTTCTCAAAGATTTTCAACTTAACAATCAAATTGACAAAATATTATTGTTATCCCTTAAATAACCTATAATTTCTTTCATTATAACACACCTAATTTATAAAATCAAAATTAATGATATCAAATTATAAACAAGCTTTAAATTTTCCCAAATCACAAACAAATCCTAAAATAGAAATCAAACTTTAATTTTTTATGAAAAGGATTTAAAACACTACAATATACAAGAAAACTACACGACAAATACTAAAAAAAATAGCTTAAAACATAAATAAGTAGGTTTGTTTACTTAGTGTAGGAAATATTTAGAGAAAATTATATCAAGACAATGATGTCGACACTATGAATTGTTCAGTGGCCAAAATTTGTAATGATTAGACTTATATTTTGGCCAAAATAAGAGAAAGGATTGTTGTTTTGATTTGCAGAGAAAGAAAGAGAGGAAGAAGAAGAAAAGGAAAGAGGGGATAAAAGGGATCTGGCCAGTTAAAACACTTTTACATTTACTGATGGAATATATTGTCGGTAATTCTGTTGGTTATTGATGACGTGTAATTTTAGCAACGAATACATTGATATAAAATCTTTTTTATCTTTTAATTATTTTATTATGTAATCATCAGCAATTACCAATGAATAAAATTTTCATTTGTAATTATATTGGTTTTAGATAATTTTATGATAGTATATTTTTTCTTAGCACATTTTTAAACCTCTTCTGGTCAACTATTTTTCTCTTGGCCTTGTAGGTGCAGGCACATTAACTTACTTGTAGACACCCCATAACTACATGGTTATGCTCATATCGATATTCTTTACCAATAAATCCTTAACTCTCTCTCTCTCTCTCTCTCTCTCTCTCTCTCTCTCTCTATATATATATATATATATATATATATATATATATATATATATGACACCACCAAATGTGGTTGAGATTGAAAGCAAAACGGGTCAATCAACCATAGTATCGTCATCCACACCTATAATTTATGTACACCATAGAACTAGAAAATATGGCTGTGATGATTATAAACATTGAAAACAAAAAGCCACTGAATAACAGTGAAACCCGTGTGTGTGTGTGTGTTTTGTTTTTTTGGTAAATCATCATTCTTATATATTGCAGCGTGTTGCTGCAAAAAAATTTCTAACTATAGTACAAATAAATAAATAAAAATAAAACTCTAACTATCGTCAT
>Ga0325414_1009366_pt1 | contig 10324 bp, 6 predicted proteins | sample PopdelMetagenome_8_FD_206183 | JGI IMG/M metagenome (GOLD analysis project Ga0325414, IMG submission 206183) | Populus deltoides microbial communities from Bellville, Georgia, United States - Leaf-PdKOR-R3 | ecosystem: Host-associated > Plants > Phyllosphere > Phylloplane/Leaf | place: USA...
GTGAAAACGAAGTTTAATGATGGAATACGTATCTTTCGGTTTAAACAGGAGTCTTTTGTGTTTGTAGAAAGTATATACTCGGAGAAATGAAACAATTTGACAAGTCTTTGTCTGGAACAATAAGATCCAGGGGAGGTTAGAAGTGTGGTTACAGTTGCGGTTGTATTTTAAAATAATTTTTACTTGAAAATACATGAAAATAATAAATTTTAAATTTTTTTAAATCTATTTCTAACATCAGCACATCAAAACAATTCAAAAACATAAAAAAAAATTCAAGCAAAAAGTTTTTTCAAAATTTTGTAAAACACAATTTCTACTGCAAAAATAAACACGTCCTTAAGTACTACTGCTCATTTTGAGAGATGGTCATCTAGAACTTGAGAGAGAAAGCAACTACCAGAAAATTAGCAAATATAAATGGAAACCCCAATATAATTTTTCTGTCGATATATTCCAATGATCTTTACCGATAATTTTTCTATCTTTATATCCATTGGTAAATACCGACAGAAAAATTCTCTCGGTATATACCGAGGGAATTGTAATGGGAAAATAAGAAATGAAAAAAAAAGCCAAATAGTACGATGCCATGTAACTTTTATAGACAACATTACTAATGGAATTAACCTGATGGTAGGGTACATCCATAAATATGCCGACAATATTTTTTTCTCATTATATACACCGAGAAAAGTACGAAGGGTATTATATTGTGATTAAAAAAATACAAATTGTATAGTGACGTGATATTTTTATCACAATGACCGATGGAGTTTCTAACAAAATAATTTCGTCGGTCATGTCATCATTAATATTTAATTTATGATCTGACAATCAACCCTCCTCTCCCCTTCCCTCATTTCTTATTCTTCCTTATACAATTTTTTTCTACAACAAACAACCACTCCTCTCCCCTAATCTTAATACAATTCAACCTCCCACAAAATATTCGACCACTAGAACACTCAGTTTGTTAGCATTCGTGTTCTGATTCAAATTTTACCGAGGTTTCTTCATTTTAAGTAAGCTAATCTATCATTTTTTATTTGAACTCAATTTTAAAATGTAATTTTCTTTTCGCATATTTTTGAAGTATATGTATTTTGTTTGAGTGTTTACTTGTTTTATAGTTTTTTCTCATACAAATTTATTTTATGGATTTATGATTTGTACATGTTAGGGTTTGTTTTAAATTTTATAAAATTATATTTGTTTGTAAATTGATGAAACTTATGTTGAATTTTGACTTAGGTGTTTTGTGATGAAATAAATAATGGCTTATTTATATAACGAGTCCGTTTTATATTTTATCAATTTATTATTGAGTTGAAATTTTTGGTAAATATGTAGAAATTTAAATTTATGTAGATAATTGATAATGAACTAAGAGTACTATTAAAATAGATTGAATAAGTTGGAGCTAGATCAATATTTTTGCATATTTATTAAGTTAAAATAGTTAATTAATACATGTTGTCATCATTATTTTATATAAGTTTGATATAAGTAATAAATGATTGTTTATGGATGTATAAAGATTCACCCCAAGAGTTGCAGATGATAAATTATTGTAATGAGGTTCAGAGTTTTATTAAATACGCATTATCTAATCTGAGAAATATTAGTGGAGGAGGTATTAGATGTCCATGCAAGAGGTGTAAAAATAAAAAAAAGAATTTATGGAGAAGTACCTTTATTGGTATGCAGATGAAGAACCATATGTTCCTCACGATACCATGGTAGAAAGGATGGTTGAGTTAACTTCTAGTTCTAGCAATGTGCATGGAGATATAGATGACAATAGTAATTCTTATAGGAATATGGTTATGGATGCGATGAGAATGAATCAGGGTATGTCGGTCAATGTTCAATCGTAGATGAAGAACATAATGTAGACGCGGCTATGGTTTTTAATCTTTTGAAATATTCAAACAAACTATTATGGTATGGTTACACAAATCACAATAAATTATCGGCTATTGCACATGTTTTCACCATTAAATCAGATCATGAGTTGAGTAAGATCGATTATGAAAAAATTGTTGCATGAGCAAGAAGCATTTTATTTGAAGGGAACAGGCTGAAAGAGAACTTTTATGCTACTAAGTCCATGATGAAGCCCCTCGTTCTAGGATACCAGAAAATTGACAAGTGTCCAAACTTCTGATGTTATACTACCTTGAAAATGCATAGTTGACTAAGTGTAGAGGTTATTCATGTTACCAAAGGCTACTAAGCACATGACATGACACCGATCACATGGTACAATGGATGGAGTGATGGTTCATCCTTCTAATGGTGAAGTCTGGAAACACTTTAACAGTGTATGCGCTTAGTTTCCGATAGAGACAAGGAACGTGCATCTTGGATTATATACAGATGGATTCAATTTATTCGAGTCATTTGTTGCTTCTTTTTCTTGTTGGCCAATGATATTCACGGTTTACAAGTTGCCATTGGGGATGTGTGTGAGGTTAGAGTTCATGTTTTTATTTACGGTCATACATGGTCCTAATAGACTAGGTCGAAATATAGATGTTTATCTTCGATCGTTGACTAGTGAGTTGAAGTAATTGTGATCATCCGGGGTTTTGACTTATGATATATCGAGGAATGATGTTTTGAGCTATAACAGACATACACAAGTCGATGAAGATGATAACGATGAAATCAACGTAGGAGATTGCTATGGAGATAAAGATAAGTCAATTGATGAAGAAATTTTTTTTTTTTGATTAATTTATACAACATGAATGTGTAATGCCATAAACTATAATGTAATATTTACGAATGAAATTTATTCCAATGTAATGACTATGATGTTAATTTATTATTGAATGACAAGGAAATATTTATTTTATTATTGTGATGTAAACTGGTGTTATCATGTTGTGTGTGCAGCTATGAATTTAAGAATTTGCAGGATGATTAGATAGGAAATACAAATATAATTTGGCATTAGACACTGTTTTACACTGATGGAAATACCAGATGACTGTACATTACATACAGGTATACCAACAAAATATATCTGTCGGTATTCCAATGACAATAGGAATTGTTCCCCTTCCACAGGCAATGTTCATGGTGTTTATTATATACTGGTATACTAATGAAATATGTTTGTCGATATATTCCAATGGCTATGAGAACTGTTCATTTCTTAATATGCTGATAATTAATGTTCTTTTGACTGATCAATTTTTTCCCAACGACATCGTCAATTGGATGAAAAGAGTCTGTAATATTTGGAGGGCTTTCTAAAAATTTTCTTGCAAGTTAAAATTTTTTATTTGACTTTATAGAATGAATCACCAGCATAATTAATAAAAATATTAATATTTAATTTTTCATTTGTGATTTCATTGGTAAAAGGCGCCCAAATAACAAGACCATTAAATTTTAATTTCACTTTACAAAAGGAATCACTGATTGAAATATTAAAAATATTAATATTTATTATTTTATAGGTAATTTTGTTGGTAAAACTAAATTAAAAGACAAGAATCAGAACAAACAGAGCTTCATCTTTTTCTTTCTTCTTCTCTGTTTTTCTTTCACAGAGTTGTTTCTCTCTCTCATTCTCAGCCAAAATCAAGCGTTCTCTTCTCTTATCATCCTTATATATGTTGTTTTTCTTCTTATTTTTGGGTTTATTAACAATCTCTTTTATTTTCTCTTTCTTTTTTTTAATTATCTGCTGAAATTAAACACGTCATTAATGTAAGAATTTTTCATTTCTTTTTCTTCCTTTTTTGTGTTTATTTTGCATTATTCTTATTTTTTTCATTATTCTTTTTCAATTTTTTGCTCTTAATAATTTTTTGAATTAATAATTTTTTGAATATTAGTTGTTATTGAAATAATTTTGCTTTTTTTTTGCAGAATTTTAGTTATTTTTTTTTCAAATTTGGTGTTCAACTTCAATTAAATGAGTAGGATTAATTTTAATTAATATTTTGTATTTATTCCTTTTAGAATAATTTTTCTTTAAAATTTAGGATTAAAAATATTATCACTTAGAAATAATTGTGTTGAATTTTAGCTTTCATTGTAATAATTTTTGCATTATTTTGTTTAATTTTAGTTTTTTTTTTCATTTTGTTGTTGAATTTCAATTAAATGTCTAGGATTAATTTTAATTTTTTTTTAATTTTTTTGTAAATTTAGAATATTTCTTTTTTTTTTGTAAATTTAGGATTAAAAATATTATTACGTAGAAAATAAAAATTTTCTATTAAATTAAATTATGCTAAATTGTTAGAAGTAGTTAAATAAAATAACTTGGTTTGTGGCATATATGTTATGTATTTGTAGGTTTAACAATTTTGAGTAGTCTCCCATGTAGGGAAGGTGTCACTAATTTTTTTTAAAATAGGAATCGTTTAATGTTTTTACATGTTAATTTCTATAGATACCTAGGAAAAAGTCTATTGCATGTCGAGAGTACATGATCTTTGCTAGTTCTTTTAGCAGCGATGCTGACGACCATGACTCATTAGGTGTCGACCAAGAACAGGTACTTGATGTACAAACATCAACTCACGAGGCGGGATCGTCGAGTGTGATGCCACAACATTAAGGGAGTCTCTTCACAATGGGATCCATTTACCCACAAGCACGAAGTCTGGTGGAAGGATGACATTTCAATGTAAGTGTATTTTGCTTTCATAATGTCATGGTGAATCATTTTTTAAGAAGTAATTTCTTTTAATGAATGCAACTTCAGGGTTTACAAACATTGAGATTGCGAGAACAATAACATCGACCTTTAAATCGTCGATGAAAATTCCATTGTTTCAATGGAGCTAGGTTTCCAAACATCCTGAATTAAAATCGCAGGTCAATGCATGGTTTTCAAAGTTCAAGGTTAGTATTAATTTAAATATTTTTTATGTTAATTTAGTTAGTTTATTGAAATTACTGAAATTTTTTCCATAAATTTTTACTTCAAGTGAAAATTTGAATGGGAGATAGCTGATAATAATGTTGTGAGAATGGTTTGAGAGAATCACGCTGCAATTAGATAAGATCGAATTTAAAATAATTTTTTTATTCCAAATATTAAAATTTTATTTTTCATTTACTAACAGATAATTAATTTATATCATAGAGGTTGCATGATTGTTTGTAAGAGGCGCAAAAGAAAGTCAAAAATGTTCAAAAGAAAAGGAGCTTATAGGTTGGAATGACTTGGTGGTGTGGAAGGATTTAAGACCACCGTACGTCTCAGAGCGTGTATGGACATAATACATTCAGCGTGTGACTTCTATGCATTTTATGTGATAGTCACAGTTCGGTACGGAAAATATAAACCGGTGTGTTCACGGTTCCTTTACCATGAACACCATCGACTCTGTTCTGTTCGTTTCGCATGTGAAGTTGATAGTAGGATTTTTTTATAACATCTATTTTTTTATTAATTTTCTTTTATAAATATATTCAAGTGACACCATTTTTTTCTTGCAGGCTACAGTTCTTGGACGCGAGCCAAGCTTGATTGAGCTTTTTATTGAACTGCATATGTGGAGTGATAACCATAAAATAGAGGTGCAGTAGTTTGTGAATAGCCAAACTCATCACTTTATGGTGTGTTGGTTTTCAACCATTTTTTCCGGTGGACCCGATAGATATTGGGTGTACGGACTCTCTAACACTACAACCGAGAACTTGCAGACGGCCCACAATGTTTCAACTATTGGATGCTTGTAACTGATTCCAAGCATTAAAACCCCGGAGTTCGCGGCAATGTTGGACAAACTAGTATAGGCTTAGACGTCCTATTTTAATGAAAATATGAACGACTCACTGCTGATTATGAAGAACTTTGCCGATTGATAATGGAGATGAGATCACAGGTGAGTGGTACAAGTGCACCTCGTAATTAGCCCCACGGTCTCAGTAACAACCAGACTCCTCCTCCTCCAACGCCATCTCTATTTTAGATTTATTGTATTTGAATGTAAAATGTTTAAATTTGTAATAAATTTTTTATTTTTATATTATTTTAATTTTTTTCTACTTTTTTTCATCATATATATATATATATATATATTTTAAAATATTTTTAAAATATCACTGAAGGGGTTACCGACAGAACAACTCCATCGGTATATTACAGAGAGAGTTGCAAAAGAATTACTACAAATATAACTGATATTGTTAACTCAACGATGAAATTACAGATGATATTTTGTCGATGACATGTTATATTTTCCGATGGATTTACTAACGGACAAATAAAAACACCGATGACATTACATACGGTTTTCTTATTGGTGATATGTTAAATTGACCGATGGAATGAAGAGAGTAGTTTTTTTTTTGACGTGCTTTGTCTGTCTGTAAATCCATCGGTATATTCATTAACAACAGATCATAAATTACTGAGAAGTGTTTTTGTGACAGACTGTTTCTGTCCATGAGCTCGTTGGTAATATACGTACCGAAAAACTATAAGTATAAATACCGATAAAAATTTCTATCGGTAAAAGTGTTACATATGATAGATAGCTATGGCTATATTGGTTATATATACATGAAATTATGCTGTGAAGCATATAAACAAATCACTTCAGAAGTGAACTTTTCTTAACCATGTGGGAGTGTGGAAAGAGTATCTTCTAATTAATCTCTCCGATAGTGTCTGTTATGGACACCCCAAAAGTCAAAAAACAGAGGAAGAAAAATACACCCTTTGTCCACTAATTTTAGTATGTGCTTAAAACTCGGTGCTAGTAAATGGACCATGATTGAGCCCGAGAAAACAAGATATAATGACATTTTTCCGACCATTTTTGGCTAATGGAAGAACAAGACATGCATAGATTGCATGTTGTGAAAAAAGCATAATGGTGTTTCCGACCATTTGTGTCGATTGGATGAATGAACATCGAAGTTTCTAAGAGATGATCGAGTCGATTTTGAATTATCTTATATATATAGTTTCGATCAATTTAAATCAAGTGAGCCCCGCGCGTCTATAGCACCGGTCCTCGGCCCTTTTCCTGTAATCTACTTCGTTGTAGTTCAAGCGAAACCAGCCCTGTGTCGTGGGGTTCACCTAAAAACATAAAAACATTTCCCCGAATATATCAAGCTATAGAGTGGAGTAGAGTGAGTCGTTGAAAAATCATAGTTTGTAGAGGCAGAGTCATCATTTTTTTAAAAAATAAATTATAAAATTTAATATTAAAAAAATCTAATATTAAAGAATAAAATTAAAAAAAAAACTAAAACTAAAATAAAAAAATCCACAAAAATTTTGATCCTCATCAAGTGCCCCTTGCTCTAATCTTGTGCTGCACAAAAGATTTAAACGAGTATTTGTCTTAACAAATAAATTAAATTGATTTTTTTAATTTTTTCTAAAAATATTAAAAATTAAAATAATGGTACAGAATCTCTTAATTAAAATAATGATAGCAAATTATACCGTATATGGATAAAAGGCAACAGCATTAATTGCATTATAAGGTTGTTTGCATGTCAAATTAGAGAATTGTGTGGTGGTTAAGAGTTTATTAGCAGTTTCGGCTTGTTTTCATGCATAACTAGATTTAAATTGTTTTTTATTAAATAATATATTTTTTAATTTTTTTAAAATTATTTTTAACATCAACATATAAAAAATAATCTGAAAAATACTAAAAAAATATTAATTTAAAGGAAAGAAAAAAATAAAAAATGTTAAATTTTTTTAAAAAATATTTTTGAAATATAAAAATAAATATAAAGTTAATTATAGTTACGACATCTTTTCTTGTTCAGATATCTACGTGGGGCTTGCACTTGTGTTCCCAGCCGTTTTGCCCTAATTGATCGATAATTGCTGTCTAGCTTTGCTAGGAATTTCATAGGCAGCGACCATTTACGAGGAAGGAAAGTTACATATTTTTTATATATATATTAAAAGGTAAGCTAGTTCACTTGGAAAAAAAAATGTATATTAGCCTGTTAGGTGTGATTTACTTTCAATTATAATAATAGAATTAGTTCTTGCCTATGAGAAGAAAACTATTATAACTGACCTGTAGAGGTAGATTAGTATTTTTATAGGGTTCATTTTGTCATTCTTCAATTGTTAAGGGACATTTTTGTCCTATCATGAACTTTTTGTATAGTGGGTTTACTTTAGTACTCTTAGAAGCAATTTTTAACTTAATTATAGTTATCGGCGTTGTTGGTTTTTCACTTTTTTAAAATAATATAATTACTCTATTATCCTTAAAAAAAAATATTCTCAAAGCATCTTTGCATGGGTCAATTCATCATTTCATGATGATTTTTTAGCTATACTTATTTGGTCTTGGGGTTGATGTTGTCTTTTGACACATAAAAAAACAATAAGCTATTAACGTTTGAACAACATGTGTCGGCCACTCCATTATCTTTGAGCAACGTGTGCATGAAGATGATGTTTGGTTTGATGCTGGTTCAATTTTTTTTTATCCCTGTCATTTCTCTCTCAAATAACTTGGTTTTCGCGTTGCCCGTGGGAAAAAAACACAGTAGCCCTTGACCTCTTTTCTTTTTAGATTTAATCCTGTTTTATTTGAAAAAATCACTTCAAATTGGAAAGTTTTTTCAATTTTATCCTCAAGTTTTTCATATCTCGGATTTGATTCCCACTCTTTTAATTTTTTTAGATGGCTTATAGATTTTATTTGTTTCTTACGATTTCATCCTCATTGTTTTTTCTTCCTTGGCTCTTTTGACAAAGTTTTTATAATTTTAAATTTTATACTTCAAATCAAATTTATGATTTTTTTTAATAGTAATAAATTTTTTTAAAGTTTGGTCCTTCTTCTTTTGATATTTTATTTGTTTTTTTCTTTGTCATTTTATCAAAGTTTTTATAGTTTTTAATTTTATCATTCAAATCAAGTTTATGATTTTTGTCATACTACTACTAGTAGTAGTAATCGTAGTAGTAGTAGTAGTAATAATAATAATAATAATAATAATAGTTGTTGTAATAATAATAATAATAATAATAATAATAGTGATAATGATAATGATGCTAACAATATTATTAATAATACTACTAATAGTGATGATAATGTTAATAATGGTGATAATAATAATAATAATAATGGTGGTGGTGGTGGTGGTGGTAATAATAATTATAATTAAAATAATAATAGTAATAGTAATGATGAAACTAATAAGAATTCTAATAATAGTGATAATAATTGTAGTGATGATAATAGTTGCAATAATAGTAATAATTGTGACAATAATAATAATAGTTGATTATGGTAATAGTAATAATAATAATAATACTATTAATAATTATGGTAATGATAATAGTAAAGTTGGTGCTAATAACAGTAATAAATGATAATATTAGTAGGGTTGTGATAATGATAATACTACTGATTATGATAATAGTGGTGATAATAATTATTTATTAATACAGTAATAACGACGATGATAGTAGTAGTAATAGTAGTAGTTTATTATGATAATTGTAGTGGCAATGATAGTAATAATTGTGATGATAATATTAATAATAACTAAAATAATAATATTAGTAGTAGTAGTAGTAGTAGTAGTAGTAGTAGTAGTAGTAATAATAATAATAATAATAATAATAATAATAATAATAATGCTATTAATAGTAATAGTAATTGTAATATTGATTCTGATAGTTAAAGCAATTATAATAATTATAATTATAATAATAGTTATTGTAGTAGTGATATTAATGAATAATAATAATGTTAATGCTAATAATAATAATAATAATAATAATAATGATGATGATGATAATAATAATAATAATAATAATAATAATAATAATAATAATAATAATAGTTTTTGTTATAATAATAATGGTGGTAATTATAACAATAATAAAAATAATAGTGGTAGTATAGTAGTGATGGTGGTAATAATTAATAATAATAATAATAATAATAATGATGATGATGATGATGATGTGATAGTGATCACAAAAATAACACTACTACTACTACTACTACTAATAATAATAATAATAATAATAATAATAGTTGTAATAATAGTGGTAGTAGTAGTAATGATAATAATAACAATAATAACAATAATAATTATAACAATAATAGTGATAATTCATTATTTAGTGTTAGATTTACTGAATTATACGTTTAAAAATTGAGTTTCATTACTTTTTCATGTACAGTATTTTCAATCTAATAACCTAAATTATACGTTTAAAAAATTTACTTGGCTCTATGTTTTTTTTTATTGATTTTATCGTTGAATACTAGTTTTTCATTTGAAGAACAATCCATATTTCACTTGAATATTTTTACAAGAGATGATATCAAAATCGAAT
>Ga0325414_1009367_pt1 | contig 10323 bp, 5 predicted proteins | sample PopdelMetagenome_8_FD_206183 | JGI IMG/M metagenome (GOLD analysis project Ga0325414, IMG submission 206183) | Populus deltoides microbial communities from Bellville, Georgia, United States - Leaf-PdKOR-R3 | ecosystem: Host-associated > Plants > Phyllosphere > Phylloplane/Leaf | place: USA...
GTACTCTTGCTTATGGGTTTAAGAAAATGAGCAACATGTTTCCATTCATCTGTCATCAATGCATCAAATCTCTCTCCAACTCTTATACCACTGGAAAATAAATATGAGTGTTCAGAAGATAAAGAAAAATATATATATATATATTAACTGCATGTCGATCTTTAAGAATTCAGACATTGATGGCAGAAAGCTGAAAAAAATGAAAATATTTTAGTAATTTCTACCACTCTCAAGTCAAAATACCACTGCAAAAGATTCCATGACAGTCCACAACCCTAGGCATTGTCATCTCACCATATTAACCTTAAATATTCTTAAACATGAGGAATTATTTTTTTTAACGAAGTAAAAGATAAAGAAATCTTAACGATGAAAATGATATACCTCCAATCATCCAATATTTATTCACATTGCACAAGAAAGCCTTGAGACAAACTCGTGAATAGTTGCAAAATACTTCATGATTTCTAAACCTTAGTGTGAAATATTCACGAGTGATTTAAAGCATTATCTCTGTCAAGCAAGAGAATCATATCAATTTTTCTGTCAAACAAACTTACTTGTGTCAGTATTAATCAATTAATTGCACTCTGAAACTAGCTACAGTTGTATGAACCCAAACAAAACTACATGGAAGGAAACAGAAGGATTGGCAAGGCAGTAAAGAATGTGAAAAAACAAGACCATTTTAGCAACCCTGTCTCATGCTCCAAAAGTTAAAGAACAGAATTAGAATACTTAAAACTAACCTCAAGGACTGGTAGATGTGGGAAGCTCTTCAGAGTTGTTATTTTGTTTTTGCTGGCAGCTAATACCTAGAGAAAAAAAAAAGTGAAAAAGTTGAAGAAAATGATTCAATCATGACTTTGTAATATGCTGGAGGATTGTTAGACAACATGCACACCTGTAGTCGAGGTTGGCCAGCCATTGACAGAGATCTTAACTTATTTTGAGCAACCGAAAGAAACTTGAAATAAAAAGAAAGATATCAAACCACTGATTAATTTGAGTGCAGACATAGAAGTCCATTGTAAATCATGAATTACAATAGCTGAGCTGCAAGACTTAAACAATTTAAAGGCTTACCTCCAGGTTAGGAAGCTGAGGAAGGCTTACAAGTGACGTGATTTGATTCCCAGCAAGATAGAGTTGCTGCAGGTAATAGATATTTCATCACCTTATTAAATGAACCATCACAGTCTATAGTATATCTAATCATGAAACTTAAGAGATGAATGGACATGAGAAACAAACCTGAAGGGCCTGGCAATTCTCAAGAGGTTCAAACTCAGGCCCCTTGAACTCATTGAAACTCAAATCAAGGACCTGCAAAAGCAGCATTGCCTCTCAGTAACTAAGCTACTTTTATTTGCAAACAGACATGTCTAATGCGGAACTTTGGCAAGTTTTGAATTTTGCTAATTCAAAAGTTGTATGCAGAGAAAATGGCCAAGTAGTGTTGTAATAAGAAATGGAATCATGATGAAACATGAAACACACCTTCACACGCTTCAGTATCTCAATTCCTTCCAATGTATGAAGGAGATTGTCTCTGAGATAAACAAACTGTCAAACAGGAGTTTCAGTTAAACATTCTGTCACTAAGGTTAGCAAATATAAGCACCAATGCATCCAGATAGTGCGTGTTTACCTCTAGATTTTGTGTTAAGTTCAACCCACTCGCATTAAGACTACGAACTTTGTGTCCCCTAAGATCCAATCTCTGAAGCAACAAAAAAAAATCGCAAAGAAATTGGCAAGGACCAAAAAAAGTGGGGAAAAGGAAAAATAAGCAACCATAGTCAAACTTGTTGTGAAGCACGCATTGAATCATTAAAAGCATGCCTGATGCTCATAGCTTCTAGAGTTCTCAATGTCATTCAGCCACATTACACCACTATTTCACACGAATATTTACTGAACCTTTAGAACAAAGACATAAACACAATTATCTGACTAATTGATATCTCAAAGAGCAATGCCTTTAATGCAAACAAATCATACATAGTTTTTCATACAACTGATGTGGCAATTACTTTTTTTCAAGTTTAACCAATCATCTAATGCTTATGTGATCCACAGTTCACCATTTATCACTTGCCAATATGTTTGCATGGAGTTTTAAAATGATCTGTTCGTATGCATAGCATTTTCCTATCTCAAAAACATTTTACAAATTAAAATTTTACATGTAAATCTTTTTCACTGAAATATTTTACATTTAACATATGTTTCAATGAGATTGAAATAGCTGGATGAAACTGTAAGTGGAAAATTATAGGTTGATTATTCTTCATATGACATATAATAGAACTTAATGAATTGAAAATATTTTCTTGCAATTGAACTAAGCATATAGGCTGTCGATGAAACATTTTACCTTGGTCAAGTTTTTGTACAATATGTTACACAAAAGAAACAAAATAAAATCCAGAAAATGGTAAATTTTTTACAACAACAACAACAACAAAAAAAAAAAACACCCTAAGTTTTTTCTAACAATACATGAAACAACTCCAGTTTCGTATGATTAAAAAAAAAATATTAAAGACACAATATTTGAACGTCACACAATTATTTAGCCTCTGGCATCAGTATGCCCCTATGTGTTTTGAACTGTTTATTAAAAGAACAGCTAAAGATGGTTGTTTCTTTTTCCACTAAAGAACTGTAACCAGTCCATTTTCTACAAATTTACACTTTTATTTCTTCTCAAAATCCATTCTCAAGATTACTATGACTATCAAGACTTTAGAATATTGTGAAGAAGCATTTATAAACCAAGAAAGGAGATTGGAGTTCTGTAGTGTATTTGCCTTTAATAGCAACCTGCAGCTATGAAATACAGTGTGTTTTCAGTTTCCCTTATCTTTTCGGGATACAAGGGGCACTACTAAGATAATGTTGGTTAATAATCATAATTATCGAACAGAAATGCCTCACCTACAATCTTAAACGCATATTTAACACCTTAGAATATAACAACAGCATTGTCATAACGTCAAAAGAATAATTCCAGCTCATAACTTGAAAGGAAATTCAACAGTTATGCTTGGACAGGCATCTAAAAATGAAACCTGAGTGATTAATTCTTATGTCTGTTGAACAAAATTCACAATTGATGATTCCAGTTTTTTTTTATTTTTTGCACTTCTGTTCAGCTAAAAATACAAAAAGATGGTGGTGCATTTCTTCACTGAGAAAAGAGAAAAAATGAAGTAAAAAAGTAGACATAAGGAAATGGGTTGACTCGTTTCTGGAACTAATTCACATGTGATCGATTTTCATATATCAAGATAATAGAAAACGAAATGTAAGACAATCTATGTCTCAGTCTCCTCCTCTGTGCATACTGGATCAAGCATGTTGATTTCCTATCAAAATAATAGAATACAAAATGAAAAAAAAAATGTCTCTGTCTCCAAATATGCTACAGGATAAATGTGACAGAGAAGATTCAATCTAAATCAAGTTTGAATTTGAATTTAAAATATCTGCTGGCTGATTAGTTTTGTAACATCAGGTATATTTTTCAAATTGTATATCAGAATAAATTGAAATTTTACAAGAAGATATTTTACACATCAAACTATATTCTAGTAAATTTTCAGGTCAAATAAAATTCAAGAACATATTATTTTAGAGGTTTGAAGTTACTAAACAAATTTTATTAAATCTATCAAACTAAACCTTTATATATTATTTGGGATATATCTAGAGTTATAGCTAAAATATTTTTGCAATTCAAGTTAGTCTGGAAACTAAAAATCTCAAGCTTTTCAACCATATATAGTATGCCTATTAATTCATCAAGACAAAGACAAGAGAGAACAACATGTTTAAAGTTAAGATTGAAAATCTACTCAAAATATGTGAAAATTAAAAACTCAGGCTACATAGACAAATTTTAGCATAAAAATTTTATTTTTATTATTTTATTTTATTTATTTATTTAATATTAAATAATTATTTTTAATTTAAATTTATTCTAGTTTATTAGATATTTTTAAAATTTTATTTTATTATTAAATTTATGTTAAATAATTACTTGTAACTCAAAAGAAATTTATTAGGATTAGTTAGAAGAAATTATATTATATTTTTTTAACTATAAATTTTAGTAATAAATTAAAAAATAAATATAAGTCTTTTTTTTTTGTTTGTTTATGCAGGAACAAAAATTATATATATTATTTGTATATTTAAAGTTCTTGAATATAAGATTAAAGATAAGATTATCTTTAAATTCAAGTTTTTTTTTATATTTTTAATTCTTAAATATAAAATTATTTTTAGATTAAATTCTATTAAACTTAATTAATTTTTAGCTTTCATATTGTTATTGCAATTTATTGAGGTTCGCTTGAGTTTTGCATGACAACGTATGCCTTTTTCATTTTATTTTCTTTTGAGAGTGATAGTAATAGTATGCTTACCACATCATCCCCAGCTTTATTAATCTCCACCTGTGGAAGAATAATGAAGCGAGAATCCCGGCTTTCAGGAGTACCTGCTCTTCTCCGACCAGACAAATTAGAACTCCTGTCCAGAGATATTGACAGGGAACCGGCTCTCAAACCACTAGAACTGGAAGGGGAGCGAGCAGATGGTGAAGAAAGCTTAGAAATTGTCTTCCTGCTCATGCTACTGCCAGTACTGTCCAGTGATGAAGAAGTAAGTCTTCTCGAAGAAGAAGAAGAAGAGACTGACAATGCTGGCTTAACTGAAGATTTCTTGACTGTCTCTGGCTTACGTACACCCGACCCAATTGATGTTCTAAAGCTCTTATCCATGGGAACTGACTTCCTAGCCTCGGAAACACTACTAGTTCGAATCGTGGGTTTTGCGGAAGGCAAGGAACTCCTTCTAAGCTGTGGAAGGGACTGTTTCACTGGATCTGAAACAGCATTCGTCTTTCCGCCAGAACCTGTAGTAGTATTTTGGAGTTTCGTTGCAGAGACGGATAGCTTCTCAGGAGCCCCTCCAGTGCTGTTTCTTCTTGCGACTGGAACTGAACTGGTTTTGCGGGAGGATGCAGTTGTGGTGGTCACATTTGAAATTGAATCCGAAGTGTTCTTTGGTTTGCTCCTCTTTGGTGCCGAGAGATTTGAGGTGGCTGAAACGGTAGGTTTCGTGGTTTTGGAAACCTTCATGGAAGTTTCCACTGAGCTAACAGAGGACTGCTGCTTCTGTCTCTCTGAAGTCGGGGCCTTTCTAGCCCCCTCGTCACCTAGTGGTTCCTCCATTTTTAAGCTAAACAAGCCTGCTTCTCAATTAACCACCACAACAAGAAGGCATCATAATGTAAGAATGATCGAATTTAATTTATAAAAAAAAAACACACAACATGGATTAAGAAACTACTATTAAGACCCCGGAAAGGAAAGGAAAACAAAGGGCAATGAATTATTGATTGGTTTTGTATTGGGTTGTTGAGAAAATGTCAAAAAGTGAGCAAATTAAAAAAGAAACAACTACGTTAGGAGAAAATCACAAATTTCAGGCAAAACCTGCTGTCATGCCATTATTTGTTTCGGTTAAGGAGTCATTTTCACTCCTCTTTAAAATAATAACGCAATATTCCCAAACCAAAAAAAAAAAAAACACCGACAAAGAGAACTCAAAGACAAACTAGAAACTTACATGCTAAAAGCGAAGAAGAAGATAAAGCGAAACATGTATCCTTGGATTCAAATGATGGAGCTTGGATCCAGAAACAAATGCAACTTCCTTAGCAAAACTCCAAGCTTCCTCTCCTCTCTGTGGATCCAAGTAGAAGGAATGTACAAAGCCAAACAAGTAGATCTAGCTAGTGAAGGAATTGCAGCTGCAGCGTTTCGAAAACATGGAGTGGAGTGCTTTACAAACCCCCCACAACAACAAAATGCCGAATGCCTTCCTGCTTTTTCTTTTTGTGTCTTTTTTGTTCTTGAAAAAGTAGAATAAAGTAAGAGAGAGAAGAGGGAGGGGGAGGAGAGATGGTTTATTTGTTTGAAAATGCGGGTATGTTTGGCTACTGCTGTTTGACGGTAGATCTTATGTTCTAATATCTCGTTTAGCATCCAACCGTGCCTTTTAGAATTTTTAATTTTTTTATTTTAAATTAATGTTTTTTATAATGTGATAATATAAAAAATTAAAAAAATATTTTTTATATATTTTTATATAAAAATCATTTTAAAAAATAACTTCTACCTAACTCTTACCCAATCTCTCTCAATGAAAAGAAGAAATAATTGTGTTTATAACTACTAATTTCTCTTGAAATTATACCCATAAATGTAATTACACCGTTGCTCATGTGTGGTATTATAGAGCATTGTACTTTTTATAAATATATTTTATTTAAAAATTGATCAAATTAATTTTTTATATTTTTTTATTTTTAATATAAATACATTAAAATTATTAAAAAATATAAATTTGATAATTTTTCAAGCTAAATATATTTTTAAAATGTATTTAAATATAATTTTAAATACAAAAACAAATAGTTTATAGTATTAAAGTAAAAGTCTATTTGTTTATGTATTTCAAAAATATTTTTGAAAGATTTTAATTTTTTTATGTTAAATTAATTTTTTTAATATGTTGGTGTTAAAAATAAATTTTAAAAATATATATTATTTTAATATATTTATAAATAAAAAAAATTAAAAAAATTAGCTGTTATGAAATAATAAACGTGTTCCAATAACAAAGCGTGTACCTATTTGTTTTGTACCATGAGCGTCGTTCTCATCTTATGCAAGAAGCGGAATCATTAACTCGTGAGTCGATGGGGTCCTGGTGCGTCTAATCTTTTGCTTTGCTGACAATAAGCTTGTATGTTTCCTAGCATGATTATAATTGTTTTTTAAATAAATTTTTATGTTGAAATTGATGTTAAAAGTGTTTTTTATTTTTAAAAAATTATTTTTAATATTAATATATTAAAATGATTTAAAATATATTAAATTTTAATAAAAATAAATTTTAAATCTTTTCAAAACATCGTTTACACTAATGTTAATCAAATTCAAGTGGTGATTAATTATTTAAATTTATTTTATGCATATTTGGGACAGCAACGTGTTAGCTCAGCTAAAACGAAAATTTTCTTCTCTACTAATGTTTTTCAAAAGTTAGCTCACGATATGTGTAGACAAAATGGGTTTACTCGCAATTGGGCTCTAGTTAAATGTCCAATGGCCAATAAAGTCATGGTCTAATTATAAAAATGATATAGTTGGAAACAAAGTATAACGGATTTGCTACACGTTAAAATTCTCATATACTAAAAATATTATAATTATAAAAATTAATTTTATTTATTCATGTCTTTGCTTGTTAAAATGCCATTACAAAAAAAAACTAAATAAAAAATTTATTCTTTTCAAAAAAAAAACTAGAAAAGCAAGAAAAAAACTAAAAAAAAATAAGAAAAACAATTCTTTGATATCAATTAACCCAGACTGAAATAACATAAATTTTTCGAAAGAAAGGATCATATATTGATCTAATTCACAATTTTATTATTAAATATGTCTTCTTTTCTAGTTGTTTGCCCTTCAAACAACTCCTTAAATAACTCAAAAACTAATAAACCTAAAAATAAAAGAAATATAATAAAAGTCCTAAACAAAATAGAAAAAATAAAATTATTAAGCATATTATTTAATTTTCTAATGAATGATATTTAGTTTTTTAAACTAAATAGAAAAAAATTAACTAAGAAAATATTTAATTTTAAAAAAAAGCTCATGCATAAGTCTTCTCATGTTGAAAAGAACTCATCCTCGAGTTTAGACCTCAGTCGGAAACTTTCTCCACCATGAATATTCTTTTATATGTTGATCACTTTATTTTGAGTGTCTGACAGCTTTTTTCTAAGCCACTCATCATGGGTCTCTAACATAACACCCTTGCGCATCTCTTGTCATGGGTCTCTAACACTACACCTTTGTGTGAGTTACTCGATCATGAATTCCATCAATAGGATTTCAAATAACAGCAACCGACATAGACAAAAACAACACATTGTTTCCGATACATCTCATTATACAGGGAGAAACTCGTCATCCCCTCCTACATAAGCACATCTTGTTCTACGATATTTTTTAGCCATGATTATTCAACAATACATAATAATTAATCATCAAGAATCATTGAACTCTGATACACATCCTCTATGATCTCCAACCAAAACCACAAGAAATTGTTGGGCTCTGATACTAATGGACACAACTGGCAATAAAGGATAATGAAATTTGTTACAAGTCAAAACCTTTAAAAACTAAGAACATTATAAATATAAAAAGACTCTCAAAATACCTATTTTATTCATTCATATCTTTCCTTGCCAAAAAGTTATTACAATAAATAAATACAAAACTAGAAAACCTTAATGATATTGAAATGAAAAAATAAAATAGAAAAATTATTTCTTCAAATAAAAAAAACTAGAGAAGCAGGAAATTAAAATAGAAAAAAATAAAATTAACTAGGAAAAATATTTATTTATTTTTTAAATTCAACCTATGATCATCTAATTGAAAAAGGATTGACAATATTTTAATTTGATAAATTATATCTTGCAAGTCGATTAACTCTTTGTCAATCTATTTGATCATCTCTTCCCTTTATATACTAAGCAATCAACAAAGACCATAAGACTACTTGTTAGAGGCTATTGATCATGTAAATGAATTTTGGTTTGGGGAAGATGAAGTTGATAAGTGTCAGGTGAATTTAGTGAGTTGAAAGCAAACTTGCTAACTAAAATTTATTGGTAGAGCATGTATTAAAAAAAATTAAAAATTGTGAATGAGGCTCAATTGAGGTCTTATTGATGATAGAGACAAGCTTTGGGTTCATGTGTTATGAAAATAACTATGGCTTTTTTTATGCTATCATTCTAAAAGGTAGCATAAAGGTTAATCCATCCCTTAATTAATGCTTTTTAGTGGTTTATTAGTTGATGATATGCGCTGCGCTGCAAGCTGATCAAAAAAATTTGAGCATACAAAAGAGATGTTTAGAAGATGACAATGTTTATAAAGAAGCAAGAAAACCATGATAGTAGACCCAATAAAATTAGATAGTCTAATAGTTTGATTTAAACTACAGACAATGATGGTAAACGAACCATAAAAAAAATATTTGGCAACAATTAACCAAAACAAATGAGCTATAGATATCATACCCAAAAGTAAAGGGGAAAAAAAGATTATTGGCAAACTATTGTCACTCCACTGTGGACATTGTCCATTATAAAAAAAAGCTTACTAAGACAATCTAAACCCAACCATAAAATTCTGGACGATGACATAAAAAGAAGTTCACATTAAAAGTTAAGAAATAATCCATGTGAATGTAAGCTATATATGCTGTAAATAATGAATTTTAAAATATTATTTCAAAAAGGTTTTTTATCCCACATTGAAAAGATATTATCTTCTCATTTTAAGTTGAAGTATTTAAATAAAAAAAATTATTTCACATTGAAAAAACGCAACTTTCTTCTTGTGAACATAGAATATATATACTAATGAATTTTCAATCGCACATTAAAAAAATAAAACATTCTTCTAGTGTTTATATAGTGAATTTTGATATAGGCTAATAACCAACAAGGAAAGGGTGGTAGACTTGTGCGCATGAGCTTGGATCAAGCAAGAGGAAAATCTCTGGTCCCCCCTTGTACATGAGGCAACACCTATGCTTTTTGATCTTTTTGGTTTTGGCCCTTACTAAAACCACTATTTTAGCCTCTCCATGAAAATTCTATTAGACACTACTTTGTTACGTGGAACATCCATAAAAAAAAAAATTATTCCACCTTTAGAAAAATATGTAAGGCTTTGAATTTATTTGTTAATCTATTAAGAAAAAAATTACTTTGTTTTAGGGAACATCCAAGCAAATATCTTTCACCTCTAAAAAAATATGCAATACCCATGTGTTCTAACTCTATAAAAGTATGTGAGGCTAGGTTTTGTGATTTTTTTTTTGTTAAGGGAAAAAAAATAATTTATTTTTGGGGAACACACGCACAAGCGAATATCTTCTACCTCTAACACAATATATTAGGCTAGTTATTTGTAGATTAATTTTTTATTTTCTTAAAAAAAATTCAGGTCTCTAACCAGTTATGTTGGGTCACCCAGGTCTCTCTAGGCTAACTACATGCTTGAATTTGGCCTTCTTCAAACTCAGTCAAGGCTTCAGGTTGCCTGGGTCAACCTTTCAGGCCAGGTCAGGTATAATAATTATGCTTGAGATAACCTAATTAAATTAAAAAAATGATAAAACCAAGTTCATCTAAAGCATGAAAAAAAAAAA
>Ga0325414_1009368_pt1 | contig 10323 bp, 7 predicted proteins | sample PopdelMetagenome_8_FD_206183 | JGI IMG/M metagenome (GOLD analysis project Ga0325414, IMG submission 206183) | Populus deltoides microbial communities from Bellville, Georgia, United States - Leaf-PdKOR-R3 | ecosystem: Host-associated > Plants > Phyllosphere > Phylloplane/Leaf | place: USA...
GAAAATGCTAAAAACGATGCAAATATATCAAAAATGCATTTTTTTGGGGTTTTCATTGTTTTTTTGCTATTTTTTGGTTTTTTCTGTAAATTTATCAAAAACACGGGTCAAAAATTGGGTAGCAACATCGGTGATGTCAATTAAAGTTCTCTAAATCAATTACACTTTACCGATGGAATTATCGACAGATTACGAATTTCAAAGCACGTGTAATTAATGCATCTCTAATTGTGTGTACTATTTTACATTAGCGAGGGAATTACCAACGGGTTGTGAAAATTCTAGAGGATTTTTTTGAAAATTTTAGAGTGAAATTAAAAATTGTGTGAATTTACCGAGGAAATCACCAACAAATTAATTAAAAATAATATTATTTAATATTACATCAGTGAATCCGTCAGTGAGTCCATCGGTGAGTTCGTAATATAAATCACAGCGAGAGCCCCTTCAGTTCATTTTTCTCTCTCTTTCGTCTTCAACGTTTTTTCAATCCCAAATCTCTCTGTTTTTTTCCTCTCAATCTCTAGTTCTATCTTCATCTTCAAAGTTTAAAAGGTATGTATTATGATTCAATTTACATAATGATTTTCTATATTTTTTCTTTTTCTTCGTTTTATTAACAATATATTTTTGTATTTTTTTTTGTATTGTATGTTGATAAAGTCTAAAAATAAACACATTATTAAGGTAAGCATTTTTCATTCCTAAAGTCTATATTTTTTTAAAAAAAATTGTTGCCTATTTTATTGTTTTAATTGCAATAATGATGGATTTTTTTATTGAATTTTAATTGTTATTTTTTATTTTTCTATATAAATGTTAATTGAATATATATGATTAAATTTAATTTTTTTATCTCAATTTTATTGTATATATTGCATAATAGAGTGTTTGATTGTTTTGTTGAATTTTAATTGTTATTGTTCAATTTGTATAAATGTTAGTTAAATATATAGAAATAATTTTTTTTCTATATTTTACTATTAAATTTGTATATATGTTAATTAGCTTATATGTAGGATTTTTTTTCTTTATTTTATGATTAGAAATATTATATTATCATGTTGAAAATGAGATGAAATTGAATAATCCAAAATTTTTGGTAGAAATAAAATAAAATCAACTGGTTTGTGGCATATATCTTGTTAATATTTGCAGGTTTGAACAATTTGGGTAGTCTCCAGTATAGGGGAGGTGTTGCCGATTTTTTTTTTTAAAAAAAAAATTGATTATGTAATTATTCATCAAATTTATGTAGATGCGTAGAACAAAATCAACTACACGTCATGAGCACATGGTCGCAGTTAGTTCTTCTAGCAGCGATGATGACCTGTCATTTGGTGCCGACCAAGAAGAGGAACCTGCGGTGACTCACGACGCTGCCTCTTCCAGCGCGATTCCACAATATAGAGGCGATGTCCCTTCACAATGGGATCAATTCTCCCGCAAGTATGAGGCATATTGGAAGGACGACCTTTCAATGTAAGTTTGTTTTGATTTCAGTTTTTTTTTCTTCTTTTAACGTAATTTGTGGACAACTAATTAATATTTCATTAATTTTATTGATTTTCAGGTTCACAAACATTGAGGCCACCCGAGTAATAACATTAGCATTTAAATCGTCGATGGAGATTCCATTGTTTCAATGGGGTCAGGTTTCCAAACCTCCTGATTTGAAACCTTATATCGATTCATGGTTTACAAGATTTGAGGTTAGTGTTTGTAAAAATTTTAATTGGACTCAAATTAATTCTCAAACATAATTAAACTTTAATTTGTCCCATGATTAAATCAGATTGGCCTATTAAAAGTTTAATTATGCCCCTAGACTTAATTTCTATGCAGATTCGTCCAATAATCATTTAATTTGACCTATAATCTACATTGTTTCGTTAGTCTTGGATATAATGGGGTACAATTAGGCTTTGAATTTCATTCAAAATTGCAAATTGATTTTTTCATAAGTTTGAGATCCTCCTCAGCCTGCTTTCTTTGCATCGCCAATCTTTATTTTATTTTTTATTTTTATTTTGGAAGAAAAAGAAGTGAATTTGGGGAATAACATAAAATGGGTTATAACAGATTAAATAATTTAGTTAAATCTCGAACCAAATAGAACACATATATGAGACCTTTTGAATCATCATGCTCAAAATGTTCTGAATATTTTTCTTGGCATTAAGAAATTAGAGGGGAAAAAAACAGTAGATAATCTATCAGACCAGACCGCAGCTCTGATACGAGGTGGTGTTATAACTGATGGCCTTATACGATGTGATGTTATAAAAATATGGTTATGGATGCGATGAGAATAAATTAAGATTATCTGGTAAACGTCCAATCATAGATGAAGAATCTAATGCCATCCATTGAAATTTCCACGAGGCAGTGTGTATCACGAAATTTGAGGGTTCATCACAAAATATTAAAGAACAAAGGGGGAATATATTTAAAGACTATGATTTTAGCCTTTGGATCTATTTGAATATCCTTAGAACATTACAATGTGTGATGTTTTAGTGATTTTTATAAATAAAAATGTATTAAAATAATTTTATTTTTTAATGTGGTGTGCTTTTTGTGTCATTTGAGGTTCTGTTTCTATTACATATGCCCTTCAAAAAAACAGAGGCATAATGGTTTTGAAATAAGCCTAGCAATGCAGTTTGAGATCTGGAATTAGCAAGCAAAAAATGGGTCATTTAGTCATCTACAATATAAATGTAACAGTATCAAAGATTTACTCTCTGATTATAGGTTACTAGATAGACAAGGATTATGCGCCTAAAGCAATTGTATTACATATGCCCTTCAAAAAAACAGAGGCATAAGTTTAAACTATTAGGTGAGGTCCTAGATATGATTTATATTATTTTCTAACACACCCTCTCAAGTGAAAACTCTTTGGGCTTGAAACTTGCACAGACCCACATTACCTTGTGCTTGATTTTTTTATCAAATAAATAGGGATGGTGATATTCAAACTCGTGACCGCTTGATCATCAGTTGAGATGGTTCTTTGACATAAGTCCCATGACACAGTATTCTCTAAAAAGCCAAGGTCATGGTATTTCTATGTTTTCTAAAGAAATTAATATTTAATTTAATTTATATTCTTAATAATAATTTTAATTCGAACAACAAGACAACAGAACACCAAATAATTTATTGATTTTACTCATAACACAACACAATTATTTATTATTAAATAATTTGATATGGTTAATCTCACAACAAAACACAAAACAAACTCTTATCCTTAAACGAGCATTAAGTTTTACTACTTAGAATTTATTAATTTGTATTATACATGTACGTCGTATATTATCTTTGAAGGCTTGTATGACCTCTATATTATATTTCTTTTTTTTATATATAAAAACATTTCTTTCAATCAATTAATTAAAATAAGTGATTTTTAATTATTTCATTGTTTTCAAGAAACATAAGCCTTTTATTATGATATTATTGATTAATTTATAAATAATTATGTATTAGCATAGTAGATAAAAAAAAATTAAAATGATTTGCTTATTAATATTGACAAAGAGAGAGAACCGGATGAAACAAAAAAAGAAGAAGAAGAAAAACCGCAAGGGAGGACGAGAAAATCACCCAAGTACTCCCTCAAAATTCTTCCAAATTTGGGAGGTAAGAGTAACCCTTTACCCTTCGAACTTGTTATATGAGGTGTTAGGTTGTATGAGAAGAAAGCCCTAAATGAAGTGATTTAGGATTCTTGAATTAAATTAGGGTAAATGAAAAATCAATGCAAATACATACTCTCGAGCATAAATAGTCTAGGAACATAATATCTTTTAACTAGTATTGATGAATGTGGGAGTTGTTAGGAAACCCCCACCATTCGTCCAAAAGAAAACAAATATGAGGGGAGGGGGAGTCTTCAATGGTATTATACTAATATAATGATGTTCTATGTTCAATGATAAGGATTGATGAAATGTGCACTAAGTTAAATTATTTTTAACTTCTTTTCATATCTCTTGATTTGCACTTTTATGCTTTATGTTGGTGATTTAAGTTGTGTGAATCATGTTATCATGAAAATAAAAAATAAGAAGAAGAAGAATAAGAAGAAGAAGAAAGATTTGATGTCTCGATAAGGAATGAACTTTAATTGCTGGTTCCTAATAGAGTTTATGCGTAATGGAATCCTATGATGTTAAAAAGATGCATAGGAAATGTTTGATTAGTGTCTCAATCCATGAATTCAAGTTTGGGTAGTTTGGTAATGGAAATCCCAACACACATTTGACATAGAAGATGATAGAAATTATTGTAACGTTTTATATAAAAGTATAAAGGAATGAATTAGCTAACATTTAGCACTAGTCTTGTCTCAATTGGAGTTATATAGAACTCTATATATGGGCAACATACCATTAAAAGGTCATACTATTCGTAACAGGATATTTTGGTTATCAAAATTAAAATCATCGTTAGACATAGAAGATGATAGAAATTGCTGTAACGTTTTATATAAAAGTTGTAGAGGAATGAGTTAGCTAACATTTGGCATTGGTCTTGCCTCAATTGGAGTTATATAACTCTATATATGGGCAAAATATCATTAAGAGGTCAAATTGTTCATAACAGGACAGTTTGGTTATCAGAATTAAAACTATTGTTAGACATAGAAGATGATAGAAATTGTAGTAACGTTTTATATAAACGTTGTAGAGGAAATGAGTTAGGTAACATTTGGCACTATTCTTGCCTCAATTGGAGTTATAGAACTCTATATATGGGCAAAATACCATTAAGAGGTCAAGTTGTTTGTAAGAGGACAGTTTGGTTGTCAGAATTAAAACTATTGTTAGACATAGAAGTTGATAATTGCTGTAACTTTTTATATAAAAGTTGTAGAGAATTAAGTTAGATAAAATTTGGCACTGGTCTTGTCTCAATTGGAGTTATATAACTCTAGATATGGACAAAATATCATTAAGAGGTCAAACTGTTCATAACAGGACAATTTGATTATCAAAATTAATACCATCATTAGACATAAAAGATGATAGAAATTGCTGTAATGTTTTATATAAACGTTGCAGAGGAATGAGTTAGCTAACATTTTGGCACTGGTCTTGCTTCAATTGGAGTTATAGAACTCTATATATGAGCAAAATACCATTAAGAGGTCAAGCTATTCGTAACAGGACAGTTTAGTTATCATAATTAATACCATAGTTAGACATAGAAGATGGTAGAAATTGTTGTAATGTTTTGTATAAACATTGCAAGGAATGAGTTAGCTAACATTTAGCATTGACCTTGCCTCAATTGGAGTTATAGAACTCTATATATGAGCAAAATACCATTGAGTAAACAAGTTGTTTGTAACAAGACAGATTTCACTACCAGACTTCTAACTAATTTTAAAATAAATGAATAACAGAATTTTGGGCAACCTTATACATGAAAGTTTTACTGAATCTACCTAGTTTTTCATCAATGGATTAAATGGATCTCCAATTATCATCATCTCCCTTTTCTTTCTCAAGATAGTTAATCCTACCGCAAGATATTTAATCCTACCGCCATAAACATGACAACCCTCCTAAATATGACCTCCCAAGGCCATTTACTCTAATTTTTGTCTTTCTTCTTCTTCTTCTTCTCTCTCTCTATTTTTTTTTAGGATGGTTTAAAACCACTTTACGAAAACATACACATTTTTTCGTCTATAATTTCCTATATTTCACAACTATCCTAAAAAACACGTTATAGGCAATACATGCGATCTATAACTCCTTTCCATCCCTCATGACCTATAAAACCGATATAAACAACTCCTATAACATCAAGTTATCTTGTTTTTCTTTGTTAGTAGCTTTCGTCTACTCCTAAATCACTTGAAATTTTCATACGAAATCGCAAAACAACTCCTCTCCCTACCAATTCTCACCTTGGTTGAATCTGACCCAAAAAGCTATAACTTCTTAAATTTACCTCTAGCAACCATTTTTGTGTTCTTCTTTTCTATATTCTATTTTTTACAAATTTTTCTTTAAAAAAACATTATTTTCTAATTTTTAAAGTTTTTTTTTAAAAAATAATTATTTTTTATCAAAATTTAAGCAATTCTTTCATATTTGAATTCATATATTTATAAGATTTTAATTTTTGTAATTGATTTTTAAATCTCATTCCAAATTTATAGTGTAAAGATTAAACTGAATTATTATAAAAATCAATAGCAGGTCTTGCTTGGTGGAACTAATAGTGCCTTTTTTTGGTGCAGCATATTCATGTGATTTTATCTAATTGCTTTGGTTAGTTTATATATTTATTTTGCTGGTTTCAATATTAATTTATTTCAAACCAGTTTTATTATCTGAGACTAAATTTATTTTGAGTCTTAAATAAGAAATTATATGATGTTGAATTTATAATCATAATATTTACCACGTAAAAAATATAAGAATAATAGATAAATATGAAAGAGGGAATTTTTTAAAATAATATTATCATTTTTTATAGAATTGAATTGCTTTTCTTTTTTTATATATCTATTTCTCTTCTATACAATAAATATTAATAGATATAATAACTTGAACTTTTACTAGGAAGAAATGCAAATCTGGAATATAAAAAAAAATTAATTATTAGTAATATTATTATTATTATTATTATTATGGGCCTGTTGATAAACGAGCACGAAATCCAGAAATGGATAATGCTCGTAAGCCCAATACAAAGCAATACCCAATGGAGTCCAGCTAAAGAAGTAGAAAGGGCCGAAGGGAATCTTTTTATAAGGAAGCTGCTACATTTGCAAACAAGAAGCAGAACCCTTCGGTTATAGTCGTCAAGAAACAGGAGGACATCAATGGACGAAGTTCAAGAAAGAGAGAAAAAAAGAAGAATTCGATGCATCAGAGATTGAATACGTTAGCTATGGTGGTGAGCATCACCTACCATTAATCATGAATCTTGTCGATCAAGAACTTAGTGAGCCTTACTCCATCTTCACCTACCGTTACTTTGTTTATCTTTGGCCACAACTTTCTTTCTTGGTAAGTGTGATTCTTTTCTTCTTTTATGTTGTTGGGATTTTTTTTTGGAGTTGTAACTGTGTTTTTGTTGGTGGGTTTTCAATTTCAGGCGTTTCACAAAGGCAAATGTGTAGGGACTGTTGTTTGTAAGATGGGGGATCATCGGAATTCAACTTTTAGAGGTTACATTGCTATGTTAGTTGTCATCAAACCTTATCGAGGAAGAGGCATTGGTAATGGCTTCTTTTTTTTTCATTTTGGGATTTTGTGCACAGTCTTAGGTTGTGTTGGATTATATATGTGAATCTTGGATTGGTTTTTAATGTACTATAGATTTATTGGAAACAAGAAAGGAAAGGGGGTGAGGGTTTTCAAGACATTGGACATGCATTGTTAACATTAATGGTAGAAATATGGATGTTTGGAATGATTATGTGTATAAACTGGCTGCATTTGATTTGAACTCAAGGTCCATTCTTTGTTTTCCTACACTTGGGATGGCATTTACAAAGGATTGGATGTGGGCTTTGATAGTTTCTAGGCTTTGTGTTGATATATCGTGTTTTTCTTGTTAATTGTATTGTGTGTGGGTACGTTGTAATTTCCAGTGAAATTCTCTCCATACTGCAGCTACTGAACTTGTTACCAGATCTATTCAAGTGATGATGGAATCTGGATGCGAAGAGGTTTGTCAAGTTTTAGTTGGTGTACCTTTTGGTTTGTACTCATCTAAATGTAGCATTATTCATACAACTATATCACAAAGGAAGTATGGATTTTTTATCCTCAAAGCTTTATTTGTACTTTCCATGGTACCGAATGAGCATATAGGAGAGTAGAAATAACTACATTTCCTAAGCATTACCACCAAACGTTGGAGCTCTGTTTGGGGCTTGGAACAGCATGGGAAACAAAGGAGAATTATGAAACTGCTTAAGTGGTTACCTTCACTGCCAATTATAGTAGAGTAGAAATAGTTTTCCTTTCTACTCCATTGTGCTCTTTGATCTCAAACCAAAGGGAAAAATAAGCTTTCCTCTCGAGTTTGACTGGCAACTTGGCATGTGTGTAAATGGTGATGCCGTATCTTTTATTCACACCTCCAAAAACCTTTTCTTCTGAAATTTCTTGGTGTTTGTGCATTACTCTATAGTAACACCATGTCTCTTAGACACTTCATGCTTCATGTGTTATTTCAATTCCATCTCTCCTCTTAGTTACCTCATGCTGCATGTGTTATTTCAATTCCATCTCTCTTGCTTTAATCTTTATTAGGGTTAAGTGAGCCAGTCCTTTGGAGGTATCCCTGCACATGGATAGTAGTCCATGCAAACAATGAATTATGTTGTTAATGTGCTGCCAGGTTATGCTCCCTGCTAGAAGTCCAAAATATTACATTTCATGTGTGATGATTTTGACTTGCATTGACTGATTGCACCTACGTGACCAATTTAGGACTTGTAGCTGATATATTGATATGGTTAAATTGAACTGTCCCAGAAATTTTCATTTCATTATCTCGAGGTTGAAATTGTGAGAAAAAAAATTAAAAGAATGATTCCATGGAAAAAAAAAACGAGATCAATGGAAATTTACTGCTGAGAAAGGAATATGGTTTCATACAATGTAAACGCAACTCCATGCTTTGCTGCAGTATCATAGTTCTGAACGAACTTAAATATTGTCCCCAGAAGCCAATAATTTGTGAGGCCTTGGCTTTGCTGATATTCCTTGTGTTTTTTAATGATGCGTTAATTCTATTTCTAGTTATTTCACCTTGATGCATGAATTTGCTCTCATTTCTCATATCAGGCAAAGAACATAGAATGAAAAGGTGGGAGAGAATATAGAATCCGAATAAACTGCTATGACTTTCTGCATTTACTTTGAATGTAGGATATCAGAACAGCTTAAATGAACTGCATGATTATTTGACTGGTTTTCCACCTTAACTGGTGATAAGGGGTCCACTCTGGAACACAAGCATGCCACATTAAAGAATATGGTCCGTGATAACTACATTTCCCCCCTATTTGCTTATGTTTAGCATATCCCAACTTTATATTTTTGTATTAAAGTATATCACTTTCTTTACTATAGGGAAGATGAAATGCTAGTTGTTGATCTTTTATTGTGTTGTGTTTTTCTCTTTCCTCTTCAAAGGTAACATTGGAAGCAGAAGTTACAAATAAAGGAGCACTTGCACTATATGGCCGTCTTGGTTTTATTAGAGCAAAACGACTCTTTCACTATTACGTGAATGGAGTTGATGCCTTTCGTCTGAAGCTGCTATTCCCCCAACCAGAGTTACAGCCCTCTTTGCCTATGATGGCTGATAGAGATGATACACAGGAGCATGATGATTGCTAGCCAATGGATGAGCTTTCTGAGCTCTAAGCTCCACAGAGGCTTGGAACAAGTGGGCATTCTACCATTCATTGCACAGTCTCTGCGAACTACAAGGGATGGTTTGATATTTGATCTTTAGAGAGGCAGCACAGCCGCGTAACCTACACAGGAATTCGCACAAACGTGGGTTCTTGGTCAAGTCAATTTTGTTCACTGAAGTTGATGTACATGTTTTATTGGCGTTGTCCAATAGAAATGTATCAACATACGAGGCCGAAGCGCTCATACTGTAATACTTGCACATTATAGATGTGGCAGCTATGACCAAAACAGCCAATCTCTCTCTGTTCACTCTCAAAATATTTGATTGAGGCAAAGATCAAGTCTAATAAACCAAAAATGCTTCAGCAATGGTTTGGTACAAAGGGTATGATGGTGACTTGAGACAATAGTGGGTTACTTACCATAACAGCCAATGAAACACAGTCAGACCAAGAAAATCCCAAATGTTTAAATAATGTCCATGCGTCTCTCTCTAATGGCTGAAGGATATATAACATAAAGCATGTGGTTGCATTGTTTAACCTCCATGCTTTAGGTATTCTTTTTTCATTTTGTTCAATTCTGTCTGCCTATCTTCTTCTTCGATTACCTCAGGTTATACTCAACCGAATGCTTATACCGTTTATATAACAACCGGCGGCATCGCCCGGCAATTCACATAGTATGTCTTATCATTCAACTCGGAACAGAGAACGCAAATCCTTTATCAAATGAAAACTTCATCAAAGGAAGAAGGATATTAAGGGAAGACTAATGCCAATGAAACACAGTCAAACCAAGAAAATCCCAAATGTTAAAATGATGTCCATGCGTCTCTCTCTAATGGCTGCAGGATATATAACATTTGATTTTTGTTGTATGGTAGGTCGGTTGCTCAATTGAGTCAGCTGCA
>Ga0325414_1009371_pt1 | contig 10321 bp, 7 predicted proteins | sample PopdelMetagenome_8_FD_206183 | JGI IMG/M metagenome (GOLD analysis project Ga0325414, IMG submission 206183) | Populus deltoides microbial communities from Bellville, Georgia, United States - Leaf-PdKOR-R3 | ecosystem: Host-associated > Plants > Phyllosphere > Phylloplane/Leaf | place: USA...
AACACTAAAAACATATTAATTTGAAGTTAATAAAAAATAAAAATTTTTTAAATTTTGTCAAAAACACTTTTAAAATGTAGAAACAAACATGCTTTAAATCAAGTTTAGATTATTTTGACTTTTTATTATAGAGAGATTTTTTTAATTTTAATTTTAATTTTTAATTTTTCGACCTCTTTAAAATTACAAGTAGCTTGCCAGTATCACGGTGTGGATTTTTCTGGTAAGATGGCAAGTAAGTTGACCAGTGAAAAATTGATGGCTGAAGGAATATAATAAACTAATATTATGTGCGTGAGAAAAATGTTAGACCTCCTATTAAATTAAGAAAATAATTTTATCACATTATTATGAATGGCTTTTTAAAAATTAATGTTTATATAAAGAAGCGATTCCAATCCTGTGAATAAATGAAATAAAATAAAAGCTAATAGCTCATGTAAATTATAATAAGCAAAGATTATATAGACAATAGAAAAGTTCAAAAAGCCATGCTTTAAAATAATTCTTTAATATTAATATATTAAAACAATAAAAAAATATCAAAAAACATCATATCAAAACCATAAAAAATTTATATATTTTTAATATTATTAGATGTTCTACAATAATTTTAATATATTAACATTAAATTTTTTTTAATATATTTTTAAATAAAATCACTTTTACATACAATCATTTTGCCATTAGAATTGATTAGCAGAATGCCTGAATGAATTTTTAGAGCTATTAGAAATTACGTTTGTAATTAGATATGTTTTAAAAATATATTTAATATATTAAATATTAAATTAATATTTGTTATTATTTTAAAAAATATTTATCATATTGATACTAAAAATAAAAAATAATTTTTTAAATATATTTTTAAATAAAAATAATTTTAAAAAATAGAGCCTTCATCGCAGTATCAAATACACTTGTGTTTGGGAATGTAGTTTGATTGTTTTTTACTCATAAAAGTGTGCCAATAATATTTTTTATTTTTTAAAAATTATTTTTAAGATTAATACTTCAAAATAATTTAAAAATATCAAAAATATATTATTTTTTTTTTAAAAAATTCAAACTCTTCAAAACATCTTTAAAAAACACTACCAAACAGGCTACCTCCTGCCTCAGACAGCCACCCCCTTGACAGCAACTCCCGTTGGACTCTCTTCCTTTTTTTTTTTCTCTATCTAAACTAAAGTATAATAAGCCAAACCAATAAGAGAGAGAGTAAACGCTTCAAAGATGGGACCTATACACATTTTCCAGGAAGCTTCCTCCTTTCCTCAATCACATGAATGATTTCAGAAAAAGCAAGTCTTTTTATCGTCCTTTGATAATAGCAGACAAAACCCAGTTTTTGTTTTTCATCGATCACTTTGATTTCATGCTCTTCACAGGTATGTCTCTTCCTTTCTCTCTTAAGACCCCTTCCTTTATTCTTTATAAATCCTGTCTTTCTCTTACAAGTACTATATATCTGCTTCTGTTTGTTGAGTTTCAGTTTATTTTCCTCTGGGGTGTTTTAGTTCTGCTTATCTTAGTTCCCCCCCCCCCCCTTCTGCTGATGTTTTCTTTTTGCTACAAATTCTGATCACTGTTAGGTATCTGTTTGATACTGAAAAATCTTTTTTCCCGAAACGTAACTTTCTCAAAAGAAAAAAAAAACCTTCATTGTATGCACCTGTCTATTGCTTGTCAAGATATTATTATTGGAAGGATGCTAGTGTCATATCTGCATTTGTGTGTCTTTTGGAATATCTCTAAAGGTGTAACCCTTATGTAATTCTAAATTTTCAAGTCTTTGATTAACTACACCATTTCCTTGAGTCAATAAAAATTCAGCAAATCTGTGAGGATAATGTTTCTGAATTTGTTTTATCCAGTGTTACATAACCCATTTTGTGTCTTAACACTCGTTTAGGTATTAGAGTTATTGTTTCTATCATTTTTGAGTTAATATATTCGTTACCTGGGTAGGGTTGCATTTGCTGGAGCAGGGTTGAAACAGGACTGCATTAATACGAGTTCTTTTAATTTTGTATTACTCTGCTGTTCTTTCTTGCAGAGGTTGGCATTTGAGTACTGTAGTGTGCAGGGTGTGAAGAAGTTTCTTGGATTTAATTTATTGATCAAAGGTTGAATTTTTCATTGTGGACTGCGACTTAAATAAGACAGTCATGAATCATCCACAAGAGAAGTTTGTGAGGTTGGTTCTTTTCTACACTACAGATGTTTGTTAACTTTAGTGTATTATGGCGTTTTTATGCTGGAGTTGAAGGAGCAATTGCAATATTTCACAAGTACATTTCTTACATACGCAAGCTAAAGAGAAATATTTTGTTTACTTGGAAAGAGTACTAATTCCTTGCTTTTAAGAGTGAAGTTCTGTATCACTGTTCCATCATACATGTCTTCGTAGAAATTATGGCCTAATATTAGCTTACCGAGTTTTGTTGTTATATTGGCACCAACATTGATATCATAGATCTTATAATAAGAATGGACTGTTCTGTAATTTGTTAGTAGCAACTTTTAACTGCCCATGTCACTACCTGTTTCCTTTCTCCCCAACCATCTTTTATCGCTATTGTTATTTCACATCTAATAGTTTGCATCCAGGTGTGATCTTTAAATGTTATATGATTTCATTGACACAATTTATGCTTCTTGTGGTTGCTGATTGCATATAGGATGTTCCAATTTAAGTAGATGGTTTAGAGTGAGGGTAACCCATTATGTTGGTGGTGTGTTGTTCAGGTTTCAAGATTGGAAATCAGAGAAAAGTACTGAAGGGAATTATTCTGCAAGTAATGTTATGTATCCGGGAAAAATTAGAACCACAATAAGCTCAGTTTCTGAGAAGTTTCAAAGAGGATTGGAATCTGGCTCTTCAAGCTTTAACAAGATTAGAAAATCATTAAAATCATATTCATTCAACAGTGAGGTTGCTTCGAGAAAGAAAATTCTTGACCCACAAGGGCATTTCCTTCAAAAGTGGAACAAGATTTTCGTATTGTCATGCTTGATTGCTGTTTCACTGGATCCTTTGTTTTTCTATGTCCCTGTGATTGATGATGGTAAGAAGTGTCTTTCTTTGGACCGCACGATGGAGATTACAGCAAGTGTTTTGCGTTCTTTCACGGATATCTTTTATATACTACATATTATCTTTCAATTTCGCACTGGATTCATTGCTCCCTCATCCCGGGTATTTGGAAGAGGTGTTTTGGTCGAGGATACTTGGGCAATAGCTAAGAGATATCTGTCATCATATTTCTTAATTGACATTCTCGCAGTTCTTCCACTCCCGCAGGTAAAATAAACTTCTTTGCCCTGCCTATACACTCTTTGTGGCATACTTGTCAGATGGTACTTACAAAGAGGACTATATTTCATTTGGCCTCAATCTCATTTTTCCTAAGGTGACTTTGGAAGAACTTGTTTCCTGTTTATGACATCATTTTTGGACCCTGAACTGTGAATCGGGATTATTTGAGATTGTTATATGATATATCTGTGGGGAAATTATGGAAATTCAACATCCAATTATTGAAGTTCTTGTATATCCTTTTAATCAATCGCGTGCTAGTTGTACTGTGAGACACACACGCGCACTATCCATGTGGCAGAAACCAGGAGGATAGCTTTATTGCCCCAAACTAAACACATAATTTGGCATTTTATGAAAGCAAGCTGTTTGAAGAGCAAAAGTTTCAAGATTATTGCACTTGGGAAACTTTTACATGTCAAAATGTTGGCTTAGTCGACATTGCTATTTATAGAGTTTGATGTTATTTGTGGGCTTCTAACTTGCTGCTCAATGTCCAGGTGGTGATTTTAATTATCATTCCAAAAATGGCCGGCTCAAGATACTTGAATACAAAGAACTTGTTAAAATTTGTTGTCATCTTCCAGTATGTTCCAAGGTTTATGCGAATTTATCCATTATATAAGGAAGTTACAACTTCTGGCATCCTTACAGAAACTGCATGGGCTGGAGCTGCATTTAATCTTTTTCTGTATATGCTTGCGAGTCATGTGAGTTTGATTTACTCAACTGGTATCCATTTTATTGTAAAATAGATGAGAGAAATTTACATGCATGCATCACTTGTATTTTTTCTGTTTCATAAACTATCCATACTGTAGTTTTTATTGAGATCAACTGAAGATGAGTTGGCCAAATAAACTCTAATTACCAAACAACTACAATACTAATAAAAGTTTCAAGGGAATGCATTGTAAACTTAGGTGGCATCAAAAGGATGATCAACTATGTGTACTGCTATATATAATGATATTCACTTTTCATTATACAATTATTTCAGTAACTCTGCAATTTTTCCATTTGTTTACTTGGACATTTCATTAGCTTGTCCTTTAATTTGACATGCGAACTGCATTCATGTTTTATACATTTTAATGTTTTATATGATCTTGACCTGTGCTCGTATCCTCTTTTCTCTCTCTCTTTTTATTGGCATGGATTTGGTGCTTGACTCACTCTATTGAACAAGTAATGATAGTTGGGTTGATGGATAATAAAAGACGAAAATGAAAGTGGTCGTAACATTTCATAAAATTTTTTAGCTTTTGTCATTGTCTTTCATGAATTGATTTCTTACTAAAATTTGGTTAAATTCCGCAAGCTGTATTATGCCAATTTATTTATTTATTTATTTTGAGTCCGAACAATTAGTTGTAATTGGAAGTGCATCTTCTGGCCTGAGCATAATATTTGGAGTACTAATTGGTTTAGCTCAAATTTTAGGTACTTGGAGCCTTTTGGTATTTGTTTTCAATAGAACGAGAAACAAATTGTTGGAGACAAGCCTGTGGGAAACAAGCTGGATGCTGGCGTGAATTTTTGTTTTGTGACACAGCTGGTGGTGTTGGAAATCTCTCATTTCTGGATAATTATTGCCCGATAATAACCCCAAATGAAACAGTCTTCAATTTTGGAATATTCCTTGATGCCCTTCAGTCTGGTGTTGTTTCGTCGTCCATGGATTTTCGACAGAAGTTCTTTTACTGTTTTTGGTGGGGCCTGCAAAACCTGAGGTATGTATATGTATATGCTTTCTTCATGAAGATGTCTTGCTTTATTCAATTGGGTGTGTGGTGTTTGTGCTACATCATTCAGTGCCCTTAGTCATTGTCTTACACTTGAAGTGATCCCTGGTGAAGGGGACATGGTGGGATTTATGCCAGGGACATGGGACATTTCTGTTGTCATTTAACTTATTCTCACATTTGATGTAGTGTGGGAAGAGGGAAGCAGTAGAAAACAGAAATTGCAGCAGAATAATGGTTAAAACTAGGATAAAAATTGAAGTTGGAACAAAATAATAGAATTTAGGGTTCATAAGAAACCTCTAGAAGCTGAATAGATTGATAGAATAACAAAGAACTACCTTTTAGAATCCTAGAAGTTTATTTATTTGTTTAAGCTCCATATCCTTGTACGAAAATGATTCCTAGTCTTAGTCTCCGAGAAAAACTACATGGCCTACAAAGGAAATACTTTAAAAATTCACATTCTAATCGCATTACCCTAGATTAATGAAGTAATCCTAATGTCAAAAATATAATAAAATAAATTCTGAATGAAGCTCTTGCATCATTCTATCCGGGCATGAAGAAACTCATCCTCAAGTTGAAATCATTATTGCCTCAATCTCGTGTCCAATCAAGAGTTGCCAACCTTTTTCCTTTGGCATTTCAAGTACATATCAAAACTAAATAGTTGTTTCCTTTAACATATGGTAACACTAGCACAACAAACTTGACCTTGTAATTTATTCCTCACCCGTTGTTGCCTTGGGCAGCACAACCTTTGATTGTCAACATACACAACCAACATATAATCTTTGCAAAAGCTTAGATTTGAGGTTCTATCAAGCACACAGTCAAAAGGGATCAACATATCATAGACCAATGTATTCCTTTTGTTGAATTGCTACTATTATATTCTTTTCTAACTTGACTTTACTTTGGGCTTTTCAATGAGGGCATCCTATGGATCATTACTTTCATTGTTGCTACCATAACTAACATCATAATCATCATCAAAATAAACATCATAACTAACCTGGTAATTTGTAGTTGCAAACCCTAGAATGTTCTTATAGAAATATTGTGGTTTATGTTCTGCATAGGTCTTGGCTTTATTCATGAAGTTTAACTCTCAACAAATTTAATTTTAAAGGATGACATCTTGGAAAAAAAATTAATAAAAAAACTTCCAAAAGAAAAAAAAGCAACAAAAATAATGGAGATAAAATTTGATAGAAAAAAGCCCAAGGATGATGAAATTTGAAAAACAAAATTAAAAAAAATGATCACAAACAAAATAAATAACAATTAAAAGAATGAAGATCAAATTTCAAAGATTAAAAAATAAGAGGGGGGTGAAATTAAGATTCTTTTGTAATTTGATGGATTATTCACAGATTAAAAAATAGTAGGGGTGGAATTAAAAACAAATGTAATTTTATAGCTTATTATAAAATAAAAAAATTGTAATAAAAAGGATATGAATCAAATGTAAAGGAAAAAGAAATTGAAGGGGTTGCTCTAAAATTTTGTATATGATACATGCACCGCGCCATCATGTGGAGGGCACCGAGATCTTCCAAATGCCGCTTCGGAAGGCGGCGTTTGGTGACCAGACAACTTCACACGCACCTACAAGTTTTTTTAAAATAATATTTAATATATGCCAATTACAATAATACCCCTGAGCGGCCTCCAAATCCACAACAAAATCAATGTAAAATGACCAAAAAACTCTTTTGAGAGAGTTGTATTGTTTTTGTTTTCAAGGACATCAAAGTAATTGTACTATTCCCGAAAAAAATGAAAGGACAAAAAGCCAAAACCATTAAATTCTTTTATTCCAAGGCTAAAGTAGTAATTTTACTGTGCATAAAAAGGAAAATAACAAATATAATCCCATACAATATGTTAAAGACAATTGTGTCATGGTAAAAAGACAATTTTACCCCTAAAGCTTAGTACATTGTTTTTTTTCCAAGGGAAAATTTGTAATTACACTATTACAATAAATAGTAATTTGTGTCTTGATGCTTGATGCACAATGACTTAGCAGATTTTTTTTGTTTTGTTAATGGTATTAAATGGGTTCTCTGATATCTCATGTGTGCCTTTTGCAGTTCTCTTGGTCAAAATCTTAAAACAAGTACCTACGTTTGGGAAATCTGCTTTGCAGTTTTCATTTCTATCTCCGGCTTGGTACTATTTTCATTTCTCATTGGAAATATGCAGGTTGGTGTTCTTTTCTTTATTTGATAACTCTTCGTAATGCAATTATATGCAGAGGATAGAGTTGAACTGGTTTCTAATATCAAGCAGGATTTCATTCAATTTTTAATTGTTGGGAGCATACATCTTATGCTTACATGCTATGATCTCAAAATCGAGGCCCACAAACACCTGATCAAGCATTCTTTGATCAGTAATTAAAAGGACTTGTGATATAGGTTGAATTTGATGTTTATTAGGAGGGTAGCTTAATCGCAAGCGGAATCTCATTAATAATATGAAGGTGGTTGCATTTATTTTTTTTTACTTTCTCATCCTTTTTTTTTTCAATTTTAATTCTTACTTTTGAAAAAAAAGAAGAAAAGAACAAGTATCTGCCATGCTGCTTTAAGAATAGTATGTAGGATTCTTGTGCACCATTGTCACCAATGACATGCTCCTTGGGTGGTTTGCTTTTTCATTATCAAAGGGGTGCCATCTTGATTTTTGGACTATTTAAGGAACATGGGTTCTTGAAAGTTCGTTAATAGTTTAGTTTCCAATCAAGCATGTGATATTAGTGAGTGAAATGGTTGAGACAGCTTTTAATTTTACGCCCTCTATATATTTTATGAGTTGATGAACTGAAACTACTCTTAATCAGACTTATTTGCAATCCACAACTACAAGATTGGAGGAAATGAGAATCAAAAGAAGAGATGCAGAACAGTGGATGTCCCATCGCTTGCTTCCTGATAATATAAGGGAACGGATCAGACGGTATGAACAATACAGATGGCAAGAAACTAGAGGTGTTGATGAAGAGATGCTTGTTCATAATCTTCCCAAGGACCTTAGAAGGGACATTAAACGTCACCTCTGCTTGGCTCTGCTCATGAGAGTGAGTTCTTCCTCTTTTTTGTAGTTTTCCATTGGTGTTGCACATGTGATCTTGATTAGACCGATTTTTTCCTTCCTACTTATTTTCTACTACCTGCAAATGTTGGCTTAATCACTTCTCATTGGAAATGTTCTTTGGATCAGTAGCCTATAGTGTAATTTTGCAATTTATTTCATGTGCCTTCTTTCTGTGTATTCACTCATGTTAGTACGTATTCTGTTCAGAGAAAAAAATGCTTACATTTGAAGATTATGTATATTGTTTCCAGCTTTTGTGCTTTTACTGAGCTGTTGCAGTACACTGCTTTTAGCCGCTCTGGAATCTTTTTCTCTATATAATGAACTTTTTATATTAACAAAAAACCGCTTCTTTTCTGGGGAGGGATAATAGATAGCTTGACTTGTTCATTTTGTAATTAACATCTTTGAGTAGCATTTTCTTGAGATGCTAGTTAACGTGCATTTTCATTGTAAATCTTGAGGACTGTTTAGTACTGTTACTGGAGATGACTTGTGTAGTTGTGTCATGGCAATCCTGCTAAACCTGCCTTCGTGGAAAAAGGTTTATTTTTTAGTTGATTCCTAATGGGGAAAAAATCCGTAAGTGTTATATGAAGTGGTTCAAGTTCTTAATGACCACTCAGTTCATGCCTCAAAATGGATGTCTTAACTAGTCATTTTAATACGCATGCATACCCCATGACTCACAAAGAAGAAAGGCTGCCAGAAATTACTGAGTTGAATTTCCTTGCATCGTTGGGTGATTACTTGATGCTTATTCTGTTCTCATTTTCTGTGTGTGCTTCTCAGGTGCCGATGTTTGAAAAAATGGACGAACAATTACTAGATGCATTGTGTGACCGTCTCAAGCCAGTGCTATACACAGAGGAGAGCTACATTGTTCGTGAGGGAGACCCAGTTGATGAAATGCTCTTTGTTATGCGGGGCAAGCTATTAACCATAACCACCAATGGTGGAAGAACTGGCTTCTTCAACTCTGAGTACCTTAAGGCCGGTGACTTCTGTGGAGAGGAACTTCTCACATGGGCTTTAGATCCCCAATCCTCTTCTAATCTGCCCATCTCAACTAGAACAGTTAGAACCATTACAGAAGTTGAAGCCTTTGCTCTAATGGCTGATGACTTGAAATTTGTTGCTTCTCAATTCCGGCGGCTTCACAGTAAGCAGCTCCGACACACTTTCAGGTTTTACTCGCAGCAGTGGAGAACATGGGCTGCTTGTTTTATACAGGCTGCATGGCGTCGCTATAGTAAAAAGAAGCTTGAAGAGTCTCTCTGGCAAGAGGAAAATAGATTGCAAGATGCATTAGCCAAAGCTAACGAGAGTTCACCAAGTTTAGGTGCTACAATATATGCCTCAAGATTCGCTGCTAACATTTTGCGTGCTCTACGACGTGGTGGCAATCGCAAGGCAAGGGTGCCAGATAGAGTTCCACCCATGCTGCTGCAGAAGCCAGCAGAGCCTGATTTTACTTCTGAAGAATGATTGGAAAGGTAGGCCACTTTTCATGATTTTGTGCTTCTGATAAAAAAATAGGGAAAAAAACAACACCAAGAAGAGGTTGGGACAACGTTATAGTAGATTGCTGTAGTTGGTTGGGTGTTACGAGGTCTGTATATGTATATCATGTTGTATATGTAAGTGTCCAATTGTTTTTGTCACCTTTTCCTGAGTTGATTTATGTTCCCAATTTCGAATGGAAAAATCTAACAGGATGTAACGAATTTAAATTTAATGCATAGAATTGTGTATGAATGTTAATCTATCTGTTGAACTTGGACTGAGACTGGCTTGCTCTTGATGGGAGAAACTTAAAATTTAAGTTTCATGTAATTTTTCAGGATTTTGAATTCATAGAAATTATTAAAATATGTTAGTTTGTAATAAAACAAATTGACATAGAACTAATAATTGTAAGAAAATAGAAAAACTTCTCTGTAGAAAATATAGAAACCTCTATACTTAAAAATGTGTTTTTCTTATGTGATTACACTGGTTATATAAGCATGTGTAATAACAAAAGTCTTAGAGGGCTTTCCCTGATTGATTTTGATTTTCCTACAATGGTAGTTGTTATTGCTTTTGGTTGGTTTATATGGTTGTTTGTATGAGTTTTTGGTATAAGCTCGAATTATAGTCGTTA
>Ga0325414_1009373_pt1 | contig 10319 bp, 6 predicted proteins | sample PopdelMetagenome_8_FD_206183 | JGI IMG/M metagenome (GOLD analysis project Ga0325414, IMG submission 206183) | Populus deltoides microbial communities from Bellville, Georgia, United States - Leaf-PdKOR-R3 | ecosystem: Host-associated > Plants > Phyllosphere > Phylloplane/Leaf | place: USA...
GCACATCAACAAGAAATGAGAAAGAGGTTATGGTTGTTGTTGTGGTGGCCAGAATAGTAATGATTGGCTAAAATCTAATGAGGTTCAGATGAAGCTAGGGTTCTTGGTTTTGTTTTGGGTTTTTTAGAAGGGGAAGATGTTAGGGTTTTCTCTCTCAAATTTCAGCTTTTTTCTCTCTTTCTTTTTCTCTTTTTATCTCTTTATATGCTGGCTAGGGTTTTTTTTATAGAAGACATGAAGTTAGGGTTTTTTATATGGTAGCTCCCCCATTTAACTTCATTATTCACTCTTATTTATATCCCTCTGCACAGAAACATTCTTATTTTTTTTATCCTTTATTCTAAGTTTATCCTAAGAATATTCGTAGCTCCTTTCATTCCTCTTATTTTTCATTTTCACCCCTTCTCTATTTTGCTCTCTATTTTGATCTTTCAATTTCTTATTTTTTTTAATATTTTGGTTTTTAAAAAAAAATCAACATCAATGTCAATTCGATAAGAAAAGTAATTAAGAATTATGACACGAATGTGTTAATAGCTAAAATACATCAAAAGCATATTTTTGAATTTTTATTTCTTAGAAAGACATTGAAGATTGTGATACTGACACAAATGCATTGAAAAATTATTTTTGGATTTTTTTTATTTTTTTAAGAAGAAAAAATAAGATAAAAAAGTTAAAAATCGCAAAATAGGCGAGTGAATGGTTGAAATGCATTGAAAATATTTTTTAAAATTTTTTTTTGGAATATATTTTGAAAAGGGAGTCAAATTTTTATTATTAGAATATTTATTAAGTTTTTTGAAAGAAACTCGTTAATTTAATGTTTTTAGATTCCAACTTCGAATGGTAGAGCATGTCAATTAGCTTCCTTAGTGGAGAAAAATTTACAAGGAGACAATCCATATGTTCACTGAGTTAGATGCTCCACATGATAACAAGGCTTAAATAGGACTTGATTTTTCACACAAATAAGATTTAGAATACAATGCACAGAAAAATGTTTAACGAACTTAATTGTTTTTGGGACAACAAAAAGAATGTCAATACATACTATCTAGCACTTATAAGTTCTTGTCTCAAACAACTTAAATAGAATGTCATGGATATTTTCTTTAAGATTGATTTCCAATTCTAAGAACTTCCATCTACTTCTGGCTTCAAGACTAAAGAGAGATTGATAGAGGTCTTTGACTCGAGTAGTAAACCTAATGTTTCTCTTGCTTCCTATTTCTAAGTAGTTCTTGTCACATTCAATCACAGATCTTCTTAACATGATAATCTTTCTTCTAATATATTTAGCAAAAACAAATGCCTACATGTTCAAAACTGTCCAAATCCTTATTATTTTAATATAAAATTCAGTACCACGGATTCCTAATTTAGAAAAAGCATTTCCAGTTTCCACCAACCCTCATGTTTTTTTTTCCTTTTGTTTTGCACCCATATTCGTATTTCCATGATATCACGATGAACATTTCAAATTGGTCTTTCAATATATTAAATCAAAAGGCCCAACAAGAAAATATTTTGAACAAAGCTTCCAAAACAATGTTAACTTTGATGGTCTCAAGATTTCTAGCTAATCCAAATATTGATACATCCCTAAACAACAATTATTTTCTTAAAAAAATCAGTAGTTGTACAACAATTAGAAAATGAAAATTGGCAAGTAAACCATGAGAGACTTCTGTTACATCTTACTTGTTGAATAAAGAAACACAAACAACAAGTTTATGGGAAAAAGGAGAAAAAGAAAGGAAGTGGTGCAACATTCTACTTAATCATGAATACTGATTTGGCAATAGCCCAAATTCTAAAAACAATAGCCGAAATTCTAAAACTACCTACAAAAAACAAAAACCCATTTGTGTTCTGCAATCAACCCAAATTTCAAGAGTAATGATCCTAGATGCATATTAGATATAGGTATAATGCATTAATTAAGCTGCAATATTCTTTTAAAATCTCAAACACTAAAATCATGACTTTATAAGAGCAAAATTTAATAAGTTATTAACCACAATGTAAAAAATCCAATTGGTTTTCATGAATTTATACTTAATTAGGAACCCTAAGTTTACGCCCTGATAACTCAAATATTACAATGCTAATAAATTGAGTTCAACAATCAAATAATAGATCAAATTGATAATCATTTCAAACTAAACATTAAAACACAAACTAAAATAAGCAAGGAATCAACTAAGTTAAACTATCATAACAAACTTATAAATAATCAGTGAATTAAATCGCCTGGATTTAAAAAACAAATTAAACTTGACTTACATATCAAAATTAAACTATAATCATAAACCTAAAATAAACTATGAATCTAATAACATGGGTTACAAATTAGGCTAGACTAGCATCAAAAACCTAAAAAAAAAAAACCTAAAAAAATAATATATATATATATATATATATATATATATATATATTATTTTGATGCATTTCTGAGTAAAAAGCACTTTGAAAAGCAACCGCTACCATACTCTCAAACACCCCCTAAAGCACATCTTTTGGTTATGCTTAAATTCAATTTGATCCCTCAACATCTCCACCTTTTTAGTTTTAATCCCTGTTTTTTGGTAATTTTCTACTTTAGTTCAAAATAGCTTTAATATGATACTTTTTTCTTTCAATTGAACCTTTAACTAACCTAAATAAAGCTTTTTTTATTAGATCCCCAGATTTAGCCACTTGTTACAAATTCATTTTTTTTCCCCTAAAATTAAACATATTTTACCAAATTGACTCCAAATTTTGGGTTTCTTCTTTAATTAAGTCCTTAATTGATTTGCTATTTTGGATATTTATTTCAAATCCATCCCTAATTCATCGATTTTTCTCATATTTGCAAAATTAAACTAAATTAAGCCTTTTTTTTCTTTAATTTTTCTTCAATTGAGTTCTAAATTTCTACCATGACCATTCTTGAATTTTTGAAACTTTCCAAACATAAATCATTTGTTCAATTTTTCCCCTCGGTTATATTTGTTATGTATCTTTTAAAATGTTTTATGTGCTAACTTAATTTGACACACAAAATTTAATAAAAGTGACAAAAATAATGAAAAGATTAAAATTAACCTAATTTATTGAAAAGGCATATTTTAAAAAAAAATCTAGTTTTTTAAATATATAAAAATACAGAGCTTAAAAATTAGATTATGACATTATCTTGTTTAGTTACATTTCTAAACAAGGTTCAATGAACCATAAGAATTGTATTAAATAACCTCTTTATAATGAGTGAAACTAAGCTCAAGATTATGAGAAAAATAACAAGAGAAAATAGAGCTTTAAAACCAAAAAAAAAAAAACAAAGCTTGAAAGTAGGTGAAGAAAAGTGTAAAACCTTATGCATAATTTGTGTAGAAAAAAACAATCAACCAAAAACACTTTTATTTAACCTTCTTTTAGAAAGAATTTAAGGAACCAAAACTAATGGAATTCCCTCCACTAACAACTTTGATTATCCTCCATAGAAACATAATTAAACATGATAATTGTTTTTAAAGAGCTGAAAAAATTATCTAAAAACTGTAGAGGCTATGAAGACTTAGCTTTGAAAAAAATTGAAGAAATTGATTAGACTTATTCCATAAGAACTGTAGAGGTCACAAAGAGTTAGCTTTGAAAAAAAAATAAAGAAGTTGATTGGACTTATTCCATAGGCTGAACAAAACAATGAGTTGGAGAAATTAATTATCTATCAACTAGACCGAAGCCTAAAAAAATAATTTTTTACAGTATAGAAAATTATTTTACAGCAAATCCAAATTCAGACCTGGATCCAACCCGAGCACAATTGCTCCACAAACCTATAAGGTTGGAATAATTACATTGAAAAGCACATTAAAACATTATTTTTTGTTACTTTATTTTATATAATTTATAATATATTTTGATCTTTAAAAAAGAATTCAAAATTATCCATATTACATTAATAAGAATATTATGAATTAATTTTTTACTACTAAAACTTTAAAAAAAAAACAAAAAAAAACTTCTAGCCATTTTGTAGGAAATAAAAGTTAAGAAAAAAATTATTTTTTGTTGTTTTATTCATTTTTTAATGTTTTATTACTATAAATATTTGGAACTATACATCCTAGATTGGTAATTATTAATTATGTCACAACCCATTTTTTACCCCATTACCAATATATTTTAAAAATAATAAAAACTAGAAAAATCAATTATAATAGAAAGGATAAATGAAAAATTAGGGGGGGATGAGACGAAAGAAAGAAAAGGAACTAAGATGATTGGGGACTAAAAACCATAATGGAAGATCATGCAAAAGAAAAACAAATAAGAGAATCAAGAAAAAATAGAAAAAATTCTAGGGAAATCCTAATTCAAGAAGTAAACAATATAAAGGTTTAATGTTATTTTTCTTGTTTGGATTTTTTCACTCTTGAGAGGAGCTAGACAATATAAATAATGGAGTACTTTGTACACCCAAAAAAAAGGAAGAAAGATAAAAGCCAAAGACAAAAAAAAAAAAATCTCTTCCTTTCATAAAATTACCTAGCCGTATAACAACAAAAACAAAAACAACAAGAAGAAATGTTTCATCTATCATGCAAACTCTAAAGAGAATATAACAAAATTGATGGGTTATAAACAAATAAGTGAATTGTGGAAGAATGAGGAGGATACCATATAAAATATATTATTCATCATCTCTTTCATCATGCTCTCTCAAAACCCCTAAATTATTATCCTAAAAACTCTAGCCACTATAAAGTATTTGAGAAAATATAAGCTAAAACAGGAAATTTAAATCCTAGAAAAACATTATTCATCTTCTCTAACCTCTCCCGTAAAAAAAACCCTAACTTTATATTTTTTTTCTCTCTAAACCCAAAATTTAATTCCTCAATTTCTCTCACCTCTAACCTTCATTTCTAACAAGAACACCAGCATTCTCTTCAGGCCAAAGCCCTCTAAAAAAAGCCCTCAATCAATTACATTCAATAACTCATGCATCATCATCAATCTAAGAAATAGAGAAAACAACCTTAAAAACTACTCTCTTCGATTTGTCTCTTCTCTGACCTCTGAACCAAACTAGATCACCCTTATTATTCTCCTTTTGAAGAGCATTACATATCCATATAAGCTCCATAACCAAAAACCTCAATATGACCATATCTAAAAGTTAGAAAAACAAATAGTAGAGATAAAAAAAAAATACCATTATCATTTTGCAACAACAGATCTCCCTCATTAGCAGAAGGTGGCCTACACCTCCACCACAGGAAGAAAGATCACAACCTAGCACACCTCATGGGCTCCTCCACTTATTGACCAGACATTGATGGTGCATGGAACAACACACCAAAACTAATATCTCCCTCCTAACATGTGGCAGCCAAGCACCGACACTATTTTTCTTCTTTTCAACAGCGTTTTATCAATGTTCCATCCCTTTTTAGTCCTTCTAGGCCACCTCTAGAAGGTTCATTTCAAAACTCAAACCTCTCTTGAATAATTATCTGGCTTTATTGTTGATGTTGATCTATTTTGTGATGATATTTTAAGTTTATGTAATGTTAGATTGATATTTATGTTTGAATAATGTTAGCCACATCCTTTAATCTTGCATCTTGTTGTATTGCTAATTTTGATGTGTTTATGATGAGGATTTAGAAATGATAGATGCTTATTGCATTGCCATTTATGTAATACATTTGGTTGAATCCTTTAAATTTTACTTATTGTTTCCTTTCATGTTCTTGGCCATTCCATCATTATCTTTAACATTGCAACATGTTTTTTCTTGGTGTATGAACATTGACCTATTCAACAATAACATGGTCTTTTGGTTCAAATTGATAGAAAATCAATGCTCATTCAAATATACATTTATAATGGGTTTTATAACTTGTTTATAAAACTCATTAAAAGCTCAACCCGTATTAAAAGGCCAATTGGACTGACATTCTAAAATCTTTGAAAACCCATCCTGGGTTTCTAAAAACCCAAGTTAAAAAAAAAATGTTTTGTTATTAACTTTTGGTATTTAAGATAAATGAACTTAATATGGGTCGTTACCTTGGATATTAAAGGGAGTAGCGTATCCATTTGATTTTTCAGACAATAAAATTTTCAATCTAAAATTCATGAGTGACAAATCAAGATAATTAAATTTCCATTTGAATATTCACTTATAACAAAATCAAGATTATTAATTTTTTAGTCTAAATATTCACCAAAAGAAAAAACTAGAAGTATTAAATTTTGAGTCTAATATTCATCGAGTACATTTGAGTATGAATCGAGAGCATTAAGTCTTCATTTAGCAAATATTATGAGTGAAACATATACTCTATAGGAAAGGTGAACCTCATTAAAGCACAATTCATTGACCTTTCCTAGGATTTGTGTTAGGTTTAATAAGCCCTACATAGGCCTATGGATTATTCACTCACATGAGTTAATCGAGAATTAATCAAAGGTTATGATTAGGAGTGATCAACTTTAGAATTTTCAATTCAAAAAGTTATCCAAAGGTAACGTCTGGGAGTGACAAAAATAAACCACACTTTATAATGGCTAGGTTTAAATCAACAATCAAGGTTTAAATCATTGTAGTAAATTCATTATCATCCTATAGATAGACCATCGGTAGACTAGGCACAACAAATTGTTAGGAATAAAAGATAAGATAAGCAATGCAGTCTACTTTAGATAAGATGCCTCAGGGTAATAATATCTTTCATCTATTATAACTAATCTTTTACCATAGATCTTTGTTGACTGGTTAAGATTTCTTAATGATTATAATAGTTGGCGATGACTCATTTTCACAAAGTTAGGATATTGCCCCCTTTCACATGTAAAAAAAAAACCCTTTCCATAAGGAAAGAGGATGGGCTCCCAAGATATTGAATGTGATAGAATGGCGACTCTACTAGGAACTTTTAAACTAAACTTTGCTTTTTATCTTGTTTGTTGTGTTTACTTATTTAGTATTTTAGCATGCATCTTTATTCATATCTCTCATGCATAATGTATATTAAATACGAATTTATTCCTTCGCACACGGTGCACTACACTTTTAGAGCACAAACCCTAAATTTTAAGTTAAGTAGAGGAGTAGTGGTACCCTAATGGCTTTATGCCTAGGTAAGACTCTTAAACCACCAATTATTATCTAATTATCTGCTTTTCAGTTATTAGTATGCACATCTAATGCTAGTTACAACATATGCTTTCACACACCTTGTAGACCTCATGTTGACCTCTTGATGATGATCACTAAGCAGTGAGAGACCTTTGTGACCAGGTAATAATGGCTAGAACCTATATTTAGGATAGACCTTGTGTAATTTCACTAAGGCAAGCCTAACATGTAAGATCTTGAATTTCAATACTTTTTAGTAACAAATGGCCACCGCATAACAGATTACCCCCAATAGATTTCAACAAGATTCTAAGTTATTACGGTTGACTAAAGGGAACTACCCGAGACTAAATGTTGGTGGGCTACCAAAAATCTCAACTTAGGCAAAGCTTGGCAATGATCCCCTCATCGGAATGATAATGACATTAGGTTCATACTCCCTAAATCTATGAGCGGTAGCCATTTATCATCTCATGCTAGGTTAATCCATCTCCAATATACCATTTTTATGCATACATACTCATATATTTTGTATTCATGTGCTTATAACTATCATATATATCATCTTATGTGAAATATAGGTCCCTTGTAATCAAATTCCCCTTCAAAATCTACAACATATACTTATAAAGCATGAAATGACTAGCCTCGTAATGTCATGTGTAATGCTTTTTTTTATTCCAAGATAACTACTTAACTTTGGTGTGCTAGTAAAAGGTTTCAAACCTTCAACTCAAACTTATAGAGGTACTTTAGAAGTAATTCTAGGATATGAATAAGAAAGTTTCTAAACTTATAGTCAAGCTGGATCATGAACTCTAATCTGACCTAATAAGAATTAAAGCATATTGTTTGGTTATGCAAATTATTTAACCTTTAAATAATGTTATAACTAGTACATTACATGGTTAGGCTCAAGTGTTACAACTATCACCAAATGCTAATACAACTGGAGATATTTTGACTTTAAAGAATTCCATTTGAATTTTATAACCATCTGATGAGATGTCAAGAATGCTATGTGAATCTAGGCATTAGATATTAAGGCATCAAAAGATGGGATTCTTTTGATGTCAACAAAAAGTGTTGATGATCTCAAGATATAACAATAAGCTTACTTGAATGCACTGATAAAGTTTATGCTTTCCCAACATTCTATCATAGTATGGAAGCCACCTCTAATGGTTTATGTTATACAACTAATGAACTTTGTATTGTATTTTTTAAAGTAAAGTCAACTTCATGTAATTTTCATAACATTGTTCTTGCAATAAGAGGATGTGCATGTGAAACTAGTATCATTCTTGAGAAGACTTTGGCTATAACTAATGATATATATGGAGTTTATTTGTTAGTAAAGGAGGCAGTTACATTACATTATTTTCTCAATGAAGATCTGTCTAAGGAAAATACAATTCTTCTCCTACTTGAATCTTTATTGTCAAAGGATGTGATTGCTATAACAAATGCTAGGAGAGAAACCAATATGGAAGTATCTCTAATTCAAGGTCAAGCCAATCACTAGTCTATTGTTTAAGAATTAAAAGAGGTTATTTAAACATTCAAACCTTTTGGTAATATCACTTGCATCATCCATGCAAGAACTACATTCAATGTTGATAAAGTTTGTGTAAACTGCTAGTCTTCATGCTGGCAAGCTTTATAAAGCTCTTAAAAGGTTTGCAAAAATTTAGGATGTCAAGACATAGATGTTTTGATTGGGAGAAGCTAATATGAAAATAGAAGAAATGTTACATTGTCCACTCTTTTTTTTATCGAACTTTGCCATTTTTAACCATGTATTTTTTTAAACATGTTATACATGTGTTTTGGGATTGCATCACATGTTTTTTTATGAAAGTTATATTTGGCATTTTATTTTTGTCTGTAATTGGATAACTATAATGGCAAATTTACCTAAAACTTTTGTCAAACTCCAAAGTGTGTCATGATGCTAAGAGGTAAACCTAACCTTTTTTATACCTGAAATATCCCTATTTGGAGCCTTAAAATTCATTACATCCTGGTAAACCTTGATCTTACCTTTATTTAGGTCATTAAGACCCTTGTCATTCCAACAAACCTTAAAAAAGAAAGATCTTGCTGAAAAGAAACAAACACAAATAAGTGAATGATAAAAGATGTTTCCAAACAAAATCAACTAATATGGCTACATGGTAATAGTGTGCACTTGTATTCTTCTATGTGTTTGACCTTAAAGTTCTTCAAATCGATCAAGCAAGGCTAGCATTTGTATACATAGGCAAGTTTGGGTTTGAGATGAAAAAAGATCGTCTTTGATATGTCATTCACAAAAAAAAATATCCCTTGTTTTCTCCTTTGATTTTTGAATATTTCTTGAATGATAACCATGACTAGGATCACCCTTCACATTGAGGGTATGTTTTGAAAGACAATTGATGAAGTTCTCCAAATTGAGAGATAAGATAAATGTTAAAAAGGCAAGAATGTTACAAAAGAGAACCAACAAATAATCAAGTAAAAAATTCAAATGATCAAATGAAAAAAAAATGTAAAATGATGGTGAAAAAAAAAAGATAAATAGCTATGTAAAGTGTCCCTCCCTCACAAGGATGCAAAAGTCCAAACTTGAAGATAAAAGGTCAGAGACACAGCAGCATATGCAATTAGAAGAATTAAGATTGGAATGAGATCAATCGTTAAGATAACAAATTTAAGGTGACAAGCCTAAAAAGATCTCCACATATAATCAATGATCTTATGTCTTTGAACCCTTAAACACCATTTAAGCCTTAGGTATATTTTCTTTTATAACCATGAACCATGGCCTACATTATAAGCATTCAAAAGTCATTTCTAATTAAAAGCAACTTGTTTTATGTTAGATGGTGTTGATCTCAAAAAAAAAAAAAAAAGAACCTCTTTATACACCATATTTATAGAACACTGAATCGTGCAACAAACTAAGCTCAACATAGCACGACGCAAGATGCTCTCCTTTTAAAAGCTAAAACTTTACTTTTAAGAATTCAACCTTTTATTTCCAAAATAATATTTTATTTATCAAAAAAACCACCAAATATAACTAAAATTTTAGGGTAACCATTCTTTTTCATGATCCCTGCCAATGTTTATCTCATTGTACACCAATAAAAATACTCAAAAATTACATCTCGATATTAAATGATGTGTTTTG
>Ga0325414_1009374_pt1 | contig 10318 bp, 9 predicted proteins | sample PopdelMetagenome_8_FD_206183 | JGI IMG/M metagenome (GOLD analysis project Ga0325414, IMG submission 206183) | Populus deltoides microbial communities from Bellville, Georgia, United States - Leaf-PdKOR-R3 | ecosystem: Host-associated > Plants > Phyllosphere > Phylloplane/Leaf | place: USA...
TTTCAAACGTGTTCGGCAGCCTATAGAAATATCTCCTTGTATTTCTGATTTCCCTGATTGCTGAGGCCCATCCTCCCAAATCTCTCTCTGTTTTCACCTCACTTCTATTTTTCTTTTCAAAAAATTACATCTTTGTGTTTTTAAAAAAATTATTTTATATTTTCTTTCGATTCAAAATTAAAAAAAAAAATTACCTTCGTATATAAGACAACACGAACAATATCCGGAGCTTTTTTAAAACAATTTCTTTTTTTCTCCTAACCTTAAATTTCCAAATTTTTCTCCACGGGTCCCCTGCAAAACCCTCAATCCTCCCCCTTCCCCTCAAATTCTCCAACCATTCGACCATCCCATTTTGTTTCCCGGCCAGACCAACAACATCCATGTCTTGAAACAATTGCAAGATACACTATAGGTAATGGGTGCTTTTATGGTAACTTGTCGATTTATAATGATGTCATGCTTGTATTTCAACCAACTGGATAACAATGGCAAGGTGGTAAAGACACTCTATTCTCAGATCACTCTCCTGAGCGAAGGGTGGGGAAAAATGTCTTAATAGATTATGTTCTTTTCTATGTCCACTCTATTCTCACAAATGTTTTCCGACTTAACGAGCCAGCACAAACAAACAAAACTATAAGAGCGTGATTAGTGTCTAGAAATGTTACTGGAATTATATTTTTAAAGTATTTTTTATTTGAAAATGTATTAAAATAATATATTTTTTATTTTTTAAAAATTATTTTTAACATCATAGTATTAAAATAATCTAAAAAAATAATTTGAAGCAAAGAAAAAAATAATTTTTTTAAATTTTTTTAAAAACACTTTTAAAACGTGAAAATAAATAGTGATAAAGATTAATATTTAATCAGAGGATAAAAGTCTGAAACTTTTTTAGAATAAAGAAAAGGAAATCAGAAAGCAATTATGGATCATCAATAACTTCATAAGTTTCAGAAAAAAAAAACAATTCAAGTTCCTCAACAAACATCAATTTAAACAAAGCAGTAATTTACAGAGAGAAAAAACTTTCGAATTCAAATTTAAATAGGGAAAAAAACCTGAAGGTGAAAAAAAGATGGCTATAAACACAAGGCCATTAAAATAGCAGGAATCTTAACCTCAAAGCTGAAAAAAGTGATGGTGCATGAGATTATTAATAACATTTTATTAGTAATTTTTTAAACTGAAAAATCCAAATCTACAACCAACAAACATTTCTTCATCCAGGCTCTCTGTCATTTTTATATCTACCTTTTTTTAATAAATAAATAAATCAAGAAAGCAACATTAATGCTGTTAATTATGCCAGGACACCTTAAGAATTTTCTCCAACACTTATCGTAAAATGATGGGAGACGTCACCTTCGATCGTCGGACCACTACTGCTAATAATGTTAATAAGAAAAAAAAAAAAGAAAGAGAAAGAGATTACGGAACCATGCAGCATGGAATCCCTTTCCACATCGTATTAAAATTTGTTCTTTAAATAAAAAAGTCAGAATGAATGTGGCCTGGTTCTCGTCGATGTTCTTCTTAAAACCCAAAAAAAAAAAAAAAAAAAGCTCACTGTTGTAGGAGCCCCGCTTACCTCATTCAAAAACCTGCTCTCTGGATTTGGATGGTTACCTGTCAATGTCCTTTTCCATATCAGACCCCACAAGTCTCTGCAATTTTTTCTACTGCTCAACACGTAACTCATCTTTCAGATTCTTATCAGCCAATTATACTCTTCCTTTTATTTTTTGGGCAGCCGTTGAATTACGTCTCTTTACTTGATAGCTTCGTTTTGACTGCAACGAAAACAAATGGCGTGCCGATTTCCTTTCCTTCGATTCCTCCTGTTTTTCTTGCTCTGCACGCATCAGAGTGTCACAACTCTAAAGCTTTAAAAGTGAACGATCATGTCTACCACTTGTAATGGTAAGAGGAGCAGAAAAAAAAAAAAAAGAGCAGATGGGAAACTTCGATGATGAAGAGTGTAGTTTAATTTACTAGATTTTGGATTTGTTTTTGAAGGTTAATAATTTGAGTTTCATAAATCTTAAGGACACTATAAATTTATATAATCGTTAATTTTATGACTCGTGGAATTAGTTGAAGTGCGTATAAAATAATTTAGATACCGTGTTGATTAAAAAAAAAAGAAAAAAGAAGAAAGAGGGAAGAAGAGGGGATGGGAGTTCGAGCAGAACTAGGGAGAAAATAGAACAGAGAAGCTTGAAAACTGGTAAAAGAATTACGACATGCAAATTAACTGCCTTGAATAACACATTCCTCGAATTCACCGTATACGGAATGCAAATTATACTCGGATTTTATGGTCATACATGTATTCACATTTCACAAATATACACACAAAAAAAGAAAAAAAAACAAAAGAAAATGAATAAGAAAAGACCAGATCCTTATCGCCTCCCACCCCCTTTTATTTTTGTTTTTTCCACTGCTTTTTACCTTTCCTTCTTGAACTTATCCCTTGATGCAGAGCATACAATGCACCTTTCCTGTGTTATGGTAATAGGGAGGGAGGGTAGCCCTGACAATCCACTGAACAAACCACCTTTACAATGACCCACCACTACTCAACATTATTGCTCCCCCACACAGCACAGCAGCACTGAGATCTCATCTCTCAAACACAAAAACCACAATTCAAACTTCTCCCATCGATTTTGGACAACATGATGCCACGGCATCAGCAACCGTGAGGAAGATTTTGTCCTCTCCAATCAATTGTGCAGAACCAGAGGCATGGAGCTTATCAATCACCGCCGGTCCAGGATTTGCTAGGATAAGCTGTGCAACAACACAAGGAACATCCGGTAAGGCTACTTTTCTTAACACCGAAGCACATATTATCGTACTACATGTGTTCATTTGTGTGTTAGTTCTAGAGGCGTGTATGATACTGCAATGTAGCTGTAGTTAATTTACGAGCTTAGATTTCATAACATATTAGGTGGCAGTGTTAACGTGCAAGAGTTAATCACCTGAATCTCTCTTTTCTGGAGACTTCTGAATAACTCTTCCATCGCATGGATGCCACTGGTGTCAATGTCAGTAACGGCTGGCACCAAATCCAAAAGCATCATAAATGAGTTTTGAAATTAAATATTAGCAAGTCAGCTCGTAGATAGCAATGAAGATTCAGCAGAGAACAGCTTACGTGACATCTCCACAATTAAAAACTGGATTTCGGTCTGGCCGGATTTGTTTACTAGCTCATCCTCATCCATCAACCATCTCAATATCCTGCAAGAAAATCTCATCTTTAGCCTCAGCAAAGCTGCTGCTGGAAATCTCAACTTCTTGCGAAACTCTAAATAATAAAATCATAGCTATGTCTTAAGCTCCTTTTACTTATGAACGCTGCAACCATAACGCTTCAAACACACGAATTCCACAAGTTTAAGCTTCAAATGCCTCCCCTAAGCCAACAAAACAGCTTGACCAGATTATAAAATTACTGAATTTATCCATCATAGTCACTCATACAAATTGTTTGACTTTCTAATTGCCTATCATCTACAGTTCAACTCTATTCAGGTAGCTTCCTAATCAAAACAAGTCTTACAAATACTAGGGTTGTGTTCTTCCATTATAGCTAAAGCCAAAACCTCAAAGAAAAAGGCCCTTAATTAGAAGCGTGAGACAGGAAAAAAATAACAGCCCACGGTTCGATTTCAATTCATAGATGGTCTTTCTCCACCAAAACAATACAAAATACGCATGAATCGAATAGCTAAAAGGCCAAAAAACATCTTTACCTTTCTTTGATGTAGTTAGAGTTAGAAAAGTAGATCGCAGAATCGACTCTCACTATCAAAACACCAGGGACCTTAGCTGCTTCAGGATATTGTAGAATGTTTCTGTATACAGTTGTCCTCGGTAGATTTCCAAGAATTGCGGTCCGGGGCCTGGTAATTTGTAAGAGAATCTTGGCAAAGGATATCGAAACCTTCCATGACACAATGAAAACATAATTTAATCAATCCTGGCAATCATATATAGTAGTAATACAGGGATTTTAGCTGGCGGGTATCATAATTCTTACTGCAATCAAGAGGCCAATCTCAACAGAAGCAAAAACTACACCAAAGAATGCTCCCATGCAAGCAACAAAATCAAATTTGTCAATCTTCCATATCAAATATGCTGCATCAAAATCAATCAGCCCGATCACAGCTGATATAATTATGGCTGCGAGTATAGCATTTGGGGTATACTTGAAAAGAGGTGTCAAAAATTGCAACGTGAAAAATACAACAATCGCCATAACAATGTTTGAGACTGCAGTTTGGCAGCCAGCCATGTAATTCACAGCTGAACGAGAAAATGAACCTGCAAGTAATGAACATGAGAAAAAAATATAGTGAATTCAAAGGATTTGCACAATCACAAGAACCTCCTCATATTAGCCCTAAGGAGTTTCCCATGCCAAACTCAAGCCAAAAGGAAGATCAAAACATCTATTAGTCAAACATTTGTTTGGGAACCATTGTATGCATCTATTCTAACTTAGGCGTCATGACAGATTGCAAGTAGCTGTATGATTGAAAAGTTCACATCTACTTTAACCTTTTAATTGATTGGATTTTATGGCTGCTCAGAAAAATGAAGTTTCTATAGTCGAGTCTAGATCATATATGATTACGCATCCACAATAGGTGACACACTTCGTTGTCATTATTAAAATGTAAGGTGCCATAATTTATATGGGCATCCTTCTCACCTGTTGCCACATAGCAAGAAGTCATTGAACCAACAACGTTCATAGTTCCTAGTGCCACCATTTCTTTGTTTCCATCCAGCTGATAGTCTTTCATCGCAGCGAATGTTCTTCCAATTGCTATGGCTTCCTGAAAATCCCATTCCCAGATAAAGGAATACGAACTCTGTTAGATGATCGAAGACCAAATTCTCATAATATAATGGGCAAATTGACAATACATTGCAAAGTTATCTCACCGTCAAAGCAACCATCCCAGCCACAATACCAATCCTAGCACCTTTTAGCAAATAGTCACCCCTAAAATATATTTGATTCACAGAGGAGGGATTTATTCCTTTGTGTATGTGTTTCACCTTCAAAAATCACAGAATAATTAATAGCGATACCACAGCCATTGCAGCTATCACCACTTCTGATGTCCCAACCATAATTGTAATCACAGAATCATGCACGTTATAATTGAAGGAGAAAACGAGAATTTCTTACAATTTGAACTCCTTGCTTATCCGCACGGGTTATATACACAAAAAATGTTGACAGAATAACAGATATCAACGGACCAATTGCTGGCACCCAGAAGAATTTCTTGTTCTTCTTTCCCTATTGCTCAAATGATGATGAGAATTAGAAAAGTTTTGCAATAAGGTAACAGTTCACATAATAAATTGGTATAATTAGACTTTGATCAGACTTACAATGTACTTGGCAACAAGAAGGAAAGATAAAAAGCTCACTCCAATAACAATAGTTTGCCAGTTCCACTGCGAAATTTGGTGTACACAAATCAGTGACCACAGATATGAGAATTTATTTAACTATGGATTCTCAATTTACTAGATAGTAGTTCACATTTTAAAGGTAAGAAAAAGGCTACACCACAGGTCAGAGAGCAAGGGGGAGAGAACTTACTCCATGATGCGCTGAGGCAAATACTGAGTGCATTACAGAAACAACATCAGTTTTCTTTGTAAATTTTTTTATCCCAAGAAAACCCTTAAGCTGTTGGAGGGCAATTGTGATGGCAGCTCCACTCATGAAACCGACAATAGCAGCATGTGATAGAAAGTCAATTAAAAACCCCAACCTGATAAATTGTTCCCAACCAGTATGATGTTAACAGAAAGATATAATAGACACAGAAACACCAAAAAAAACTGCAATATGAAAGAAAGCTGAAAGTTTAATCTCCTTTGGAAACATTAACCTGAAAAACCCAAGGGTTACTTGAGTGATTCCAGCAAAAAATGTGGCTGTGAATGCCAGCCTCCGATATTCTGCTGCATTGCCTACAGGATCATCAATTTCATTCTGAAGCAGAGTCCCCAACAAGAGAGACACCACAGCCACTGGTCCTATTGCTATGTCTCTTGAACTACCCATGAAGGCATATATCAAAGGTGGAACGAAGCTGGAGTCTGAAAAACATTTTAAAACAAAAACAACAGAAACACACCATCAGACTCGAGAAAGAGCATAGGTAATGCAAGATGCACGCAAATAAGGCAAACTTACATAATCCATACTGAGGATCCAAATTTGCAAGCTTTGCATACCCGATATCCTGATTTTTTCCAAAAATGTAAACTATTAGAAATAGTGCAAAGTGGGGACTACACAATATTGCTGCTTCTTACGTATCTTTTAAGCTGATAATCTACCTGGGGAATGCAAAGACTAGCAATGGTCAGCCCAGCAATGAGGTCACCTCTAAATTTTGTAAAATTGTAACTTCTTCCCCATTCAAAAATAGGGAATATAGCTTGGAGGCCCAGGATGAACTTTTTAGACCCCGGTTGGTCCTTAAAGGGACGTAGAGGATCATCTGCAAATAATGTCTCCTTCACAGTGGCTTTGAACTCACTGAAGAGGTTTTGCTTAGGAGGAAGTCCGACCTTGTGAACATAAGGTGCATCTTGAGGATGACGGTGAGAGGTTGACAGGCTTCGAATATCCATAACTTTTTTTCCTCTTCAGTTGAATGAAGCACTGAAGACGTAGACAACTAATTTACCTGTAATGCAGGACAGTTTACAAGATGATCATTATCAGAAAGAAGGCAATGCTGATCATAACTGCGCACAAAGAATATGAGGCAAATGCTTGAAATACTAAATCAAACCAAGGTAAATATCGTTTTCTATTTTGTTCTTGATGTGTTCTATTAGCATGTACAGTAAACCTATTCAAGTACAAACTCTGAAATTTATTAACAGAACATCAAGCATATTCAGTATAGTCTCCCCAAAGAAAAGCTAAGCAGAAGCTAAAGAAGTGGAAAGACGCTGACAAACTAACAAAATGGAACTTTAATCAGTGCAATAGTCAAGAAATTGAAGCTAACCACAACAAAGGAAGCTAGCAGGGAGAGAAGGTTAGGACAACTAATGCAGGGAAATGCTTAGCCGACTTGAACATGAATGAAAGTTTACACCTGCTTATATAATTTTTGAAAGGGATCACTGGTCAAACCTTCCTAATTAACATATAGAGAGAGAGAGAGAGAGAGAATCATGATTACCAATAAGGTATGAATCTAGATCTCTTACATGTCAAATACATGACACAGAGCAAAGTGGACACCGATTGTTTTATTTCAGACCGACCTAGACATGGATTATCCAACTCTTGGTGATAGATGTAAGCAGTTTTTCATCGCCTCCATAATTGTGGTGCTTGTGAAGTAAAAAATTGCAATTTGAGGGTAGTTGACCTGGGAGCATACGTGGCAGCAGCTAAGAAACTGGCACCTTTCGCTTTCCTGGCATGTTTTCTCCTCAAACCATCAATATTTCATGGCTAATGTAAAGCGAAAAGAGGTTTAATGTCTTGTTGCCTAAGGATTTGGTATCACAAAGTGAAAAACCTGAAAACGCAACTCCTCTCCAACCACAATTAGTCATTAGAAAAAAGAACATTTTCGTTCTAAGCTTTTAACTTCCTTTTTCTAACCAAGTTATTAATTTCCATGGTTCTTATAGACCAGAAAAAAGCAACCAAAAGAAACAAGAAAAAGGCTCTGTCCTGTCCACAAAGAAAAGGGATATTCGTATCCACACATAAAATGAACAACAGCAATTTTTGCATTATTCTATTGAAGAAATGATATTCAATGACAGCATTTAAGCATTTATGGTTAAAGGCTAAAACCCTAAAACAGGAATGCGATATTCAGACAGGACACGAACAGGACATCAAAAATTATATATGCATGATCGTTAAGTTCAATAATCAATTTTGTGTTTTCCGCAAAACCCTAAAAGCCAACTTGACTGCAACAACGAAAGCACGTCATAAGCATTGATTGATTTGTTTATTTAATTAATTAATCATGAAGCAACACCCAAATCATTGTATATCACTATACTCAACCTACATTGTTAAAAAGAAATGTCACAGGATAACACTGTAAAACTTTCGGTCTGTTACTGTTTTCTTTCAATGTGTAGGCAGAAAAAACAATACCATGAAGATGATAAGCAAAACCCAGAATTCAAAGGGTCCCCTTTTCCTTTCTATGATTTGAAACTAACAAATGTGAATCTCCCAAATTGCATGTCTTTTTAGAAGATGATAGAGGAAGATGGGTTCAAGAAATTAAAAGACATTGTATCTCACCTCCTCGTTCATGCACTTTGTAACGAAAACCATATAAGATTAACCATAGGCCTCGCCCATTTCTGCAAGTAAAAAAGAAGAAGGAACAAGAGGGCAATAAAATATATTGAACAAGAGGCAAAAAAAGAAGTAGAATTTACAAAATTATAAAGTAGTAATAAAACCTTAAATTAAACAGTTATCACCTACCCAATATTACGTGCGCCAAACTTGATAGTGTTTATTAATCAAACAAGGAAAACCCTTATCTGTGTATCCTACGACAACAACACAGCCCCAAATCCTGTCCAGATTCAATGTATTTTTCTTATAACGATGCGTCCAGCTAATGTTCTTCCCTGTTTTTACTATTTCTTTTGCTATTGCTAAAAAGAAGGTGAACCCAGGAAAAATATTTGGCATGGAAATAAGAAAAAAAAGTCTTAATAATAGGACATTAGCTTCTCTTCTCTGTCAATCTAACAGAAGGGGAAAAAAAAGACTTGGTAAAAAAGCATAAACCTAATCTTAAATTCATGAAGTTTGGTTATTGTTTCATGGTGGGAAACTTGGACTCCAGTTATTTACGGATCTGCCACGGGGAAAAGTCAAACAAAGAGAAACACCAAACGACGCTGCCACTTATATATTCTACGCCTCTGCTTTTTATTATGTCAATGTTTAACGATAATATAACTTTTCTTTCTCCATCCTACCTGCGTGCGTGCCTTTAGTCGCAAACGTCAGTGATATATTGAACGAGGACGTGTTTGGGTCCAGGTTCTCCCTGTTCACATTTTTCAAACTTGGGGATTACGTGGTTGAATAATATTCTTATAATGGTTGTTTTTAAAATTTATTTTTATATTAGTATATCAAAACAATTTAAAATATAGAAAAAATTAATTTTAAATAAAAAAATAAATTTTAAAAAATCTCAAAACACGGGTTGCACTGTAACTCCAAATAATCCTTTAGTTTTTGATATTGTGGTAACAATTATTTTTTAAAATATTTTTCGTTTAAAAACACATCAAAACAATATATTTTTTAAAATTAATTATTGACACCAACAAATTACCTATTTCACGAATGTATATAACATAGGCAACTCATATGATATAAGACGAACCCATGTTGATTTTAATGAGGATGGATATGATAAAGAAACATTAAAACAATGTAAAAATATTAAAAAAATATTTTAAATAAAAAAGTTTAAATTTCGATGAAAATGTCGTAGCCCAACTTTGATTTATTTATTTTTAATGATTTTTAAGTTTCTTTTTCCTTATATTATCCATGATTTATATATATATCTCAACAACTGTTTAAACTATTTTCTTAAGCCAGAAGTACAATATAGCTAAACAATGATTTTTTAAAACAGTTTACCCTCAAATCCAAATTAGCAAATGGTTTTTTAGACGTGATGGGTACTGAGTTCAAGAAAAGGGTGCTCGTTAGAAGTCAAACTTAGAAAAGGCTTAAGATCGAGAAGACCGGGGAGTTAGCGGATAAAACACAACTACGATATCGAGCTAGAATATGATACAACGGGATGCATTTTAAAGTTTTTGTTCCTTAAGAAAAAGGATGATATTTGATTTTCGCTTTCCGTAACCACAAAAATTCACAAGAGAATCAAGAAAGGCAAGACTTGGCGCATTGTAGGCCCTTCGATACTCTCACGATGCGTCGGCCGAGTAATCAGGTGAGGTCCATCACCTTTGGATTAAAAAATAACAATTTATTTTTCTTTTTCCTGCTTGTCCTTCCTTACGTGGCATACCTTTTGCGATTGCTAAGGAAGCTTTCTTCCACTAGGGTTGTTCTCATGTTAACCAAAAACCACTACAATTGTTTTATTATTATTATCAAAAACATTAAAGCTGCTGCTGAATTATTGTCTCTCAGTACACAGCTGACTATTTATTATAATAACATAATTATTATATTTATTCCTTATTATTTAATTTTTTA
>Ga0325414_1009376_pt1 | contig 10316 bp, 9 predicted proteins | sample PopdelMetagenome_8_FD_206183 | JGI IMG/M metagenome (GOLD analysis project Ga0325414, IMG submission 206183) | Populus deltoides microbial communities from Bellville, Georgia, United States - Leaf-PdKOR-R3 | ecosystem: Host-associated > Plants > Phyllosphere > Phylloplane/Leaf | place: USA...
CTGACTCAGACAACCACGTTAATCTAAAAAAAAATTATAGATCAAAAGAATGCTACTACATTGCAGGAATTTCAGGCAACGAATATAACACGAATCAATGGTTAGCAGGAGTTTTGTGGGATATTCATAAATTCGTGACCCGTATCATTTCCCAAATCAAAATAAATAAAAGAGCTTCCTCCAAAAAGTCCTTGCAGTTCTAGTCAGGGCACATCAAGAAAATTTATAAAAAACATGGCTAATTAATACAGCTTATTGAATCTCAGCAAACTATTTATGAGGATAAACATTTATTGCGAACAACATTCTTCCTCAAGCCAAGTTGTAAACTACGACAAAAGGCATCAAAACACTACCCATCCACAGTTTCCCATCTTTCTCTTCCACTTCACTGATTGCTTTAACAACCTTTCCCTGACTGTCCTCCAATATCTGCAAGAGCTTACCTTCTGGGCTGTATTTGACAACTAAACCATGGGGCCAGCCCCCTATTTGAAGCAGGTATTGAATCTTCGTTGGAATTGGGAGCTTGAGCAGGAATGTCCTTAGATTTGGGTATTGTGCGTTTATGTGAGTGTAAAAGCTCCGACGACAATGGACTGCTACCCAAAAGTTACCTTCTTCATTTGTTCTGACATTGTCAGGAAATCCAGGTAAGATGGCTAAAACTTCTGAAGTTCCCGCTTTCTCACCTTTCAGCCAGTACTTGCGTAATCTGCATTCACACTTCAAAAGTAAGAAACAAGAAACAGCAGAAAAGTGGAACAAAATCCACACTTGCTCCTGACTGATTACGGACTTCACAGATGGCCATAGATATTTCATAATGACCTGGCACACAGCAGAAGATTTTTATTTTTAATTTTCACTTTGGAATCCTAAAATAATGTTACTGCCATGCTGAAAGTATATTTCCATAAAAATAGACTCCCTCTTTCTTAACTTTTAAAGGGGTTTTTGAGAGTTTTGTTGAAGTTGCTTTTTAAAGTATTTTTTACTTGAAAATACATTAAAATAATGTATTTTTTTTTATTTTTTAAAATTTTCATTTGATATCAGCACATCAAAACGATCCAAAAACACTAAAAAAATTAATTTAAAGCAAAAAACAAATTCAAATTTTGACAAAGAGCAGGTTTCACCTCAAGCCAAACATCTTCTAAGTTGGGAAGACACTCATTTCAAACGAAAAACTTTGATGATAAAGTACAGAAAATTACGATGTAATTTCTTCCAAACACTACTGCAGTGTCCATTAAAGTTAATATTATTCAAATAACGCAAATTAAATAGGGTGCCTTCTTTTCTAGAAGTCAATAGCAATATGAAACAGGTTTTTGGCCACAATGGTTCTTAGATGTTTTTCTTGACTGTGTCTCTTTGTGTAACCTTCATTGTATGGAAGTCTAAATCAACAAGCGAAATTCGTCCTCTGTCTACTACACTTAAAGCTCAGGTCATGGGTGATGCACATAGATAGCATCCTGGTAAAGGCAAGGGCAGAACTAAAAACTTTTGTTTTCAGAAGGGCACAAGGTAATATTTGATGTTCCTACTGAACCAAATCCATAGTGAAGATGCATATTAGTATACATTTTTGTGTTAATATATAGAGTGTAGTTCAACTAGTGTAGAAACAATCAACATTGACACATGCATATGTGCAAACATGATGAATCTATCATACAAGATAATCACGATGTAGGTAATAGTTGTTAAGGTTGCGAGACTTAACAGATTTCAAGCAAACATGATTTCTGTTCAGTTAGTTAATTGATAATCCAACCATAGTTTAAGTGTATAATATAAATCTCAAAATTGACATAGCATTGATCCATCAATCCAAATGGCTCTTTCATTCATTTTCATTGGTGGGGACCGGTGACAAGTTTTAGGGGTCACCTCTAGAAGCTTTATTAGTGTAACAATTTTCTATAAGTCAGTTTGGATAAATACAATGATGGATACCAGACACTATTCTAACAAGTAGTTTGGATATCATAAAAATGATACCAAACAAAGGTTTTAGTATTTTATAATGACAAGGATGAAAAGAGAAGCAAGACTCACCTGCCTATGGATCCTTCACAGAACACGAAGAAGGACCCATCCTTGCTTAGGGACACACCATTTGGAAATTGAAGATTCCTCACAAGGACAGTGGTTTCTTTTGTAGTTGGATTGTACTTTAGAACCCTCCCACTGTTCTCCCCAGAGAAAACCAACTGCATAAAGTTCCTGAAAGATAATGGTGTTAAAATCCATGCATACAAACCTCACAGTGACATTTAGCAAAAGAGAATAAAACTACTTCAAGAGAAAGCATTGCTGGAAATAGAGTGTCCCCATTTGCTAATCGTTCTACTGTTTCCTCTAGTTATCCTAGCTCTGGTAGTTCATCTGTTCAATATTTTCATTGTCATCAGAACAAAGTTCTATTCTTTTACAGTATATAATTGTATTCTTTTTTCCCTTTGAGAGCTTTAGGGGTGGAGTTTGCATCTCTGCTGGTTCAAGTTCAATAGTTTTTGCTAGGAACAATAGTACAATTTTAGCAGGCATGTTGATTGTACTAGCGTGAAAAGCAAAAGAGTACACAAGTATACCTTGGGAAGAACTCAAATTTCCCAGGGCTTTTGAAAGGACAACACAAGAAATTCAATTTGGAAGCTTTTATAGCAAGTTACTCTGTATAGTACTAGAGATTGAAGCAATTTTCTCAACCAACAGAAATCAGGTTCCACTGATAGTTTATAATACTTTAGCCATGTATTTAGTTAGTTAAAAATTCACCACACAACAATTTGACTGCAGAGAAAACATGAAACAAGGTATTACGAATTCAAGATCCTTAGAAGTACCACTTATTTCACTTGTCAAAACCTGACCGATCAGTCAATCAATCAATAAATAAATGGATGTCTGGACTTGTGTTTGAGCATGCATTTGCAAGTATATAACTATATATCAACACACAATCACATAATACAACTGCTCTTGACACTGACTTCCAGTTGATTGTCGCAGAAGAGAAAACTGAAAATGGACCTCAAGTTGCTCATGGAAAAACAGCAGGAAGTTTCGGTTAGGCACGTGTACAGGAAAGGCAACTCATTCATTGACTGTCTTTCCAACTTAGGTGTGAACATGCAGCAGGTAAATCACCCATCTTGCCCACCCTCAGCAGGGCTTTGGCCTTCTTTATTGAGATAGCCACCCCTAGAGCTTGTATAATTTAGTTTATTGTGTTCCTGGTTCTTTTGCCCCTTATATTACCACCAACAAAAAAAAAAAAGGAAAGAAAGAAAGAAGAAGAAGAAGGAAGAAAAACCACACAATCACAGATATGGACATGCTCTACTTTCAATAAACCGAACACTCCTCCTTTGAGAAGATGATATATTCTTCTCAACTGCATTGTTCTCTTTGCATTCCAGCTGAAATGGCATTTTCAATGTCTCTTCAAGGGAAACATTTTAACGCATTTGAAAAGGCAACAAGAGACATCCTGAATATCACATTCCATGTGCTAAAGGATGGATACAATAAAATGCTCCTACAATTGTTAAATGTATGTCCTCAGCATTCTGTTCCACACAAAAGGGGAAAAAAAGAAACACTTCTCTAAATGAATGGTTAGTAAAAATGAAGTGTTATCAACAACCAACCTCCTCTGATATGTTGCACTGCTATCTGTGAAGTAAATGTTTCCTTCATCATCAATGTCTAGATCATTGGTAAACCGCAGAGGGATCCCTTCTGCCTCATTTGCAAGTGATGTTGCTAACCCACCTTCTGGCCCCACTTTCATCAGCCCAAAATATGCATCTGCTATGTATAAATCACCAGTTTTCTTGTCAAATCGGAGCCCCAAAGGTCTGCCGCAAATGTGCTCATTCTTCAAATAACTCAAAGGCGATGGTTGAGGATTACATATTTCTGATCTGAACCCCACATGAAAGATTAAAAAAAAAAAGATATAAGTTACAAGTAAAACTCAAAAGATAACCAGGCGAAACCTAAATCAGGTAGCGAGAGCTAAAAACTGGTATAACTGGATAATAGTTAAATAGATGGTTGATGAGAACGGATTGAGGCATCATATGACAAATTTCAGGTCTCTATTTGCATCGCTTGAACACACCGCTAGTTAGTTCAATTACAGACAATAGATTGACTTTGAGGGACATGAAATTCGCACGAGCTTAAATAAATCAGACACGTAATTCATTGACTCTAATTGTGTTTGTATATTATTTTCATTCTCTCTCTGATTGCACCTTCCGTATGTCTGAATGAAGCAAAAGTTATATCAAATAACACTAGCAAAAGCTCAACAATCTCAAACTGGATGGCATTTCACATTTTTATCTGTCACACTAAAGGTCATTTATCATGATACTCCTATTATTCCAAGCAAAACTCAAAATTCTGCAAGAGCAGTGAAAAAGAACACCCAAAGCCCCGATCACAACACTCGCCATACTTGAGGGACTCAACCTCAAAATTCAGAAACAGAACAAGAAAATAGCTAAAACCCATCAAGAAAACTAGCTCATCACCTTTTCAAAGCAGGATAATAACAGAAAAACAAGAAAATAAAAGCCTGAGAAAGCTGACCTATTGCTTGAAGTGTAAGCAAAATCAGTCCATTTTTGGCCATCATAAAAGAGAATTCTGCCGTCGGCAACACCAGTGTAAGGACCACGACCAAGAGGGTCAAAAGCCATGCTTTCAGGGCCTTGAATCTGATTCAAGAACTTGATTTCTGATCTTTGGAGTAAGTTTTCTTCATCCTTCTCTTTGGGGAGTATTGACCAAGGAGGCATTTCAACTTTGTATGACTTGAAGTCTGGGAATCCTGAGATTGCACTCTGCTTCCATGGGTCTATGCCACAGTACAGAGCTAGAAGGAGAAACAGTCCAGCAAGAATTCCAGTTGGCGTCATTGCCGAATTCTTCACTTGTCGGCTAGAGCGGGACGGAGGGAGGACATGGGGAGTTGGGTTATAATTAAGTGTAAAGTTAGGCAGAGCAGGGAGTTGGAGTGTGGTAAGTGGTTCCCATGCCTGCCTTCTATCTAGATTTTTGTTTGTCAGATTACAAAGTGACTATTGAAGTTTGGAATTGTAGTCAGTTTGGTCCCTAAGTTAATTTTGATTCTATGAAATCACAATCTTAAATTAATTTAATATAAGAAGCTCCTCCCTCTTCTAGATTTTGATAATCAGCATACGATAATTTTATGAGTCTTGAATTGATTGTTGGCTCTAGGAGTAGGTGGGCGATCCTTGGTTAGGTGAAGAACGATCTTCCATGGTTAGGTGAAGAAGGATTTCCATCACGGGTTCAATTTCATCACGGCAAACATAGTTGATCTGTCGGTCGTTAATCCCAGGATGACTTGTCAATTTGAGATTTAATTTAGGATGGTTCTTTTTCTTATACTGCTTTGAAAGTTTACACCGTCAAATAATTTATTTCTTTTTAGTTTTTATTCAAAATAATAAAATTTTATTAAGACATCAAATAAATTTGGGTTTTGCAAGTTGATTTCTCCGATCCACAGACATCAAATAGTCTTATCCTGTTTGTCTCATCCCGGAGAGGGGACGTCGCTCTGCACGTATCCCTTGCGTTCGTTGACTTCAAGGCGGTGGCAGGAGCTGCACATAAATTTCTCAGCCCAATTTTTTTAAAAAAAAATAATCAAAAAATTGCTTATTTTAGGGGTTTTTTAAGGACAAACCCAGAGGCCTAGAATTGTACCAAGATCGAAAATTCATAGAGCAAATTACATGATTTTTTATGTTAGGGGTTAAATTGATAAACTTCTTAAAGTTTGGAGGGGTTCTTGTAGTTTATACTCTTCCTCATCCATGGGACTTTGAAAATATGGCTTGTAATTGTTCGCTTTCATAGAGGGGGTAGCGGGCCCCTAATGCAGAACATTAATTAAGGCTTCCAGAAGTTTTGAAGAGTTAGTTTGGACCTTTGGTACCAATTATTTTTTTCAAAAAATTTAAAAATTATTTTTTAATATTAGTATATAAAAATAATCTAAAAATATATAAAATTAATTTTAAATAAAAAAATTCCTTTTTTTTTAATTTTGAAAGCACTTTAATAAAAATAACTAACCATATAACTGAAATTACATCAAAAGCTTTTTTTTAATATTTAAATATAGTTTAACAAAAACAAAATTATACTCAAAATAAATTGATTAATTTATTTCGAAGTTAGAAATTATTAATAATTTATCAAATACTTAATTTAATAATTAATTAATTTCTTTCAATGTTCCATGTGATCCTTTTTTTTTTTTCATTTTGGTAGTCAAGATTTAAGCTTAAACTTAATCTGGACAATCGATTGGTGGAGAGGGGCTCAATTGGGATAGTCATAATAGTTTAGGGGCAAATCTATTCCTTATTAAAAAAATAGCAATATTAACACCACTCTAAAATGCATGAGGAAAATACCGTGGCTTTCCCTACATATTTTTTTTTCAAATTTTTTTTTTCATTTCTCGCATGTTTTTTCTTTTTTATTTATTTTTTTTTCCATTCTCCACAATCCACTTGCCTTTTCTTTTTCTTTTTTTTCTTTTTTCTTTTTTCTTTTTTTTCTTTTTTCTTTTTTTTTCAAAATTATCTTCTTCTTTTTTTCATTTTTTTCATTTTTATTTTTTTTTATTCTCCACAATCCACATGCCTTTTCTTTTTCTTTTTTCATTTTTTTTCAAAATTATCTTCTTCTTTTTTTCATTTTTTTGTTTTTATATTTTTTAAAAAATTATCTTTATCTATTTTATTTTTTTATTATTAAACTGGTTAAGAATTTAGCTTTATAGTTTTTTTTGAAACATTATCGATTGTTACAGTGTCTCTCCACATAGTTTTTGCTTTGTTATAGTGTTTTTCCACATGTTTTTTTTTCCTGAAATTATCTTTATTGAATTTATTTTTTTAATATTTAGATGGTTAACAATTTAGCTTTGTAGTTTTTTTTTAAAAAAATATTTTAGATTGCTACAGTGTTTCTTCACATGGTTTTTATGTTTTTTTTTATGATTTTCTCCAGAATTATCTTTGGATTTTTTTTTATATTGAGTTGGTTGAGAATTACAACTGTAGTTTTCCTCACAAAACATTGTGGATTACTATAGTGTTTCTCTACATTGGTTTTTTTTCCTCTTTTTTTATGATTTTGGTTTTTTTATGATTTTTTTTAAAATTATCTTTGTTGCTTCTATTTTTTTAATATTAAATTAGTTGAGAATTTAGCTTCATACTTTTTTTCTTTAAAACACTATGAATTGCTACAATCATTCTTCATATATTTTTTTTTGTTATGAATTTTTTGAAAATTTTATTTGTTAATTTTATTTTTTTAATATTGAACTGGTTGAGAATTACAATTATATATTTCTTTATAAAACACTATAGATTGCTATAGTATTTCTCTATATAATTTTTTTTCTTTTGTTTTTTATATTTTTTTAAATTATTTTTATAGTTTTTTCTCGAAAACATTATAAATTAGCATAGTTCTTTCCTGTATAATTTTTTTATATTGTTTTCATAAATCTACAATAATACATAGACGTACCACAAGTACACGACAGCGAGTACACGGCATCTATTTCTAATCTCAACGCGGTCATTCTCAAGGAAAATTGAGATGGATTGAATAGGAAATCGACACGTATGAACACAATTGTTAGAGCCTTGCCAAGAGGAAAACTCATGTATCCAACGAAGACTGGCACCGTATGGAAACCGGCAAGGATATTTCTACGATTTGAAAACTCTTGCAAGGAATTTGTCAACCAGGGACAGCGCCCAACTCTCCTATATATAACACCATCCTCTCCTATGACTTTTGCACTATCAGTTTAAACTTCTCATCGAGTGTTTAGCCATGGCAATGAACAGCAAACTCTTGCTTCTCTTTGCCCTTGCTGTTGTCTTCTCCTGCAGAAGCACAGACGCCTTGAAGGTTAAAGCCACTCGTATCCAATTCTACATGCACGATGTTATTAGCGGTCCAAATCCAACTTCTATCAGGGTTGCAGGCCCTGATAACTCCACCATCAGCCCAAATGCAACTGCTGCCTTGTTCGGGCCTATTTACATGATGGACAACCCGCTCACAGTCACACCCGACCCGAACTCCACAGTTGTAGGACGTGCACAAGGGATTTATGGTATGTCATCACAGAACGAGCTCAGCCTTCTAATGTCATTCACTGTTGGGTTCATTAGCGGACCTTACAATGGCAGCACGTTTAGTGTGCTTGGCCGGAATCCGATCATGAATGAGGTGAGAGAAATGCCTGTCGTCGGTGGCACCGGGATCTTCAGGCTTGCCCGTGGATATTGCCTGGCGAAGACCCACTTGATGGTTGGATTTGATGCCATCATTGGATACAATGTGACATTGTTACACTACTGATCGGCGAGGAGGCATTGCATGCGTTTTTTTTTTTCCAGTTATTTATATATACATATTCTACTTTCCATGCAACAAATAACAGTGCTAATCTTTTGTGTTCACTGAGCCTATTATTGCAGTAAATAACAGCACCATGTGATGTTTTTCTTCTCTCTCTATTTTTTTTTTTGGGTGATAAATGAAGCTAAATTCCGCGGTAACAGCTTTGCAAAAGTCTTGAATAGGTTTGCTCTCTCAGGTTTGAAAAAGAATTTCTATATATATATATATATTATGTATTTAAAATCCGATTACGAAGAAATTTAATATTAATGTCAAATGAAATTAAAGCAATCTTGTTTAAAATCCTACCCAGCTGCACTTTAATGTGCAAACTAATTATTATCACCGCTAGGGATGTTCACGGTTCGGTTCGGTTCAGTTTTTATAAAAAAAAATAACCAAACCGAATTTTTTTATAAAAAAACCGAAACCGAACCAAAACCGGTTCAAACCGAACGGTTTCGGTTCGGTTCGGTTTTTTAGAGCAAAAACCGGTTTGGCTCGGTTTTTTTGATTTGGCTCGGTTTTTTCGGTTTGGCTCGGTTTTTTTTCCGGTTTTTTTGGTTCGGGTTCGGTTTGGTTTTTCCGGTTCTAGGCTTAAAAAACCAAAACCGAACCGAACAGGTCGGTTTTTTCAAAATTTTAATCGGTTTAATCGGTTTTTTTCACTGTTTGATTTTTTCGATTAATTTTTTTCTAGTTTTCTCAATTTAATCAGTTTTTTTAATTTTTTTAACACCCCTAATCACCGCATGGAAATGATTCAAATTTAACTGCTAATGAAAGAAAAGATGGCTTATGTCGGTGTAGATGTGTTTTTTTGATATTATAAAATTTGTTGACTGATGAATATTAAATAAATATACACACATTTAATATAATAAATTCAAAAATATATAAACTAATAATCAAAAACTAAAGTTAGAAGTTAATATTCTTAATAAGAAGCAAAATTAAGATGCATTACAAAATATTCTGCTAGTCAACGATAATATATATGTGCAATAAACTATGGAATAGAGGTAAGAGAATACACAATAAAACCATTTTCAAAGCTAATTCTTAATTAATTGTTTAATTTCACAACAATTAAAATAAAATTTTAAAAATTTTGAAGGCTTAAAATTTTGGAAAAATATTTAATTATTCATACAAAATCCTAATTTTTTATTGATGCATTTTTTCCTTGTTTTAATCATGTATTGTTTATTAACAACTTGATTTTTGAACCGACAAATACCTAAATCTCAACTTGTTATAGCAAAAAAACAACCTAAAAATATATTTTAGAAACCATAATAATCTCATTTTCAACCTTAAAACAATTTTTAATTAGTCTAAAAATTAAAAAATTAAACAAAAAAAACTATACAGGCCCAATTTAAAAAGAAAAACCACTTTCATTGAACTTTCTTATCGATGACAATCTCACAAACACAAAAATCATCATTTTATGAATTAAATATTGATGGCTAAAATTCATTTATCCTCTCTGTTTTTTTATGGTCTTTTTTTTTCCTTCTCATTTTACATTTAATGATTGAAACAAGAGGAAAACGAGGTTTTAAGATTGAAATGTGAAGATCTAAAACAATAAGGACTAAAAAAGTATATATAAAAAAGAAGACTTTAAAGATGAAATTAAACCTTCACAAAAACTTAAAGTAATAAATCGAACTTTTTCTGAATACCCAGAGACATAAAATGGGGAAAATGAACTTGTATTTAAAAACACCATGCATGTATCATGTACTTGAAGTCTGCATCACATTAGGGGTTAAATTCAGAGGCCTAGAATTGTAGCAGGATCGAAA
>Ga0325414_1009378_pt1 | contig 10312 bp, 3 predicted proteins | sample PopdelMetagenome_8_FD_206183 | JGI IMG/M metagenome (GOLD analysis project Ga0325414, IMG submission 206183) | Populus deltoides microbial communities from Bellville, Georgia, United States - Leaf-PdKOR-R3 | ecosystem: Host-associated > Plants > Phyllosphere > Phylloplane/Leaf | place: USA...
CCAGCCAATAATTACGCCAAGGGAGCCAAGGAAGACACCTCTGTGGCTATAGACAACCCCCTTTGGCTCTGATGTTGTTCCAGAAGTGTAATTCAAGGCTATGGGATCCCATTCATCTTGGACCTCAAAAGGGATGTGCCCTGGATTGCCCTTGCGGACAAGTTGTTCATACTCCCATTCACCGAAAATGGCACCAGTCGGTGACTCGATGTCATCAATGAGAACGACTGAAGGGAGAACTAATTTGGATGAAATAGATTCACTTGACATCAGAATTTGGAGGGCCTGACGTGCCAGCGGCACAAATTGGTAGTCGACAAAGAAGACCTTTGCTTCTGAGTGGCGTAGAATGGTGGCTACGTGGTTTGGATTTAGCCTGGTGTTGATGGCGTTGATGACTCCCCCTGCCATGGGCACTGCGAAGTGCATCTCATACAGAGCTGGAATGTTGGGAGCCAACACCGAAACCTGTAAATAAGATAATAAACAAATATGCTAGTTCGAGAATATCCGGACCGTAAAAAAAAAAAAAACAGACACAACATAAACTATATCGAAAAACTTACAACATCGTTTTTGGAAATATCAAAGGAACGGAGAGAATCAGCAAGGCAAAGGCAACGTTCGTATGTTTGCTGCCATGTGAAATGGATTCCCTCGTACACAACAGAGTGGCGATTGCCATAGACTTTGGCAGCTCTCTTCAAGAAATTTATGGGGGTGAGAGGAACATAATTTGCATCACATTTTGGAAGCTGATCCATTGAAGGAAGTAACAGAGAAGCTAGCTAGGCTTGTGTAGAAAGAAAGAGATAGTATTGTTGGTGGATGGCATTAAGGTGGTCTTTGATAATTGAGGGTATAAATATGGAATTAGGATCACAGGTTGAAAGGTTAGGACCAACTAATCACATAAATTATTTGATAAAATAATGTCTAATTAGCCATAATTGGATTAAGGAAATTATATGTTTTAATTATACTGTACATAATCACTTAGATTAAAAATCAGATATAACATTATTTTAAGCAGTAAGGAAGCAATTGATGTTTGCGAATTAGAGTAACAATCACACCTACATCCCTATTTATCTTAAAAACTTTTTTATTAATTACCGACTAAATATGTGTTTTTAGCTGACGGAAAAATTCTGTCAATAAAACTGTTAAATATTATAATGATATAATATCAAGAATACTTCTGAATGAAAATGCTATTTTTGAATTTTTCATTATTTGTAGTGTTATTTTCAGATTTTACTTATTTTTCATATATATATATATATGTAAACAATTGATGTGTTATTCTTCAAGGACTTCTTCTTACGAGCCATTAACCTTACAAAATGCATCAAAGTTTTCCCCTATAATTTAAGATTGCAACCTTAGAACTTGAGAGAAGATAGTTAAGGTTTTTGACACACTAACTACTGACAGTGAAGAAGATATTGACATTGTTTCATCCTGTACAGTTACTTGTGAATTAAAAAGAAAACGAAGAAAAATTAAATATCAATTTAGGCAAATTAGTATGGCCAGCAGCTCTGCCACTGCCCCTTGAATATTGTTATATCCCATTTCGGTTATCTTGCAGTGCTGGGTTTTTCTCCTTTCATGGCCCCTGCGTTCATGAAATTATTCTTCGAAAGCATGCTCTAAGCTTTTCACCGTCACATTCCTCGCCAATAAAGATTAGTTCATGGAAGAGACTCATCTTTTTCTATTAATTTTAAGAACTCGAATTTAAAATGAAAAACGATACGTCTTACCAACTCCATGATCAGACAAGACTATATATATATATATAATTTGAGTTGGTGTGGGTTACCAATAAACAAGCTTGCGTGGAGGTTCAATGGGTAGTCTAGACAGCAATCAACAAGCTAACACTTGATAAAATTGAATATTTTCTTGAAGTTTGCCTCGAATCGAAATATTTTTTAAATTACCTAACTGGGAAGGATCCATATATAGTAATAGACACTCCAATCTCATCTTTGTCCATTCAACTCTAATAAAAAAAATATTGGATCACACTCAAAGAATGAACAAATTCATTAAAAGTTTTAAAACAAATGGAAATATCCAATCCTTTATTATTGTTATAAATTTGTACATGAAATAATAGGGTCAAAAACCCGGGTTTATTTTTTTGGTCAACCCGTGAAAAATCTAGTAAAACATTAATGATTTTTAATTTTTTAAAATGTTTTTGTTAAAAATAATGTATTTTAACTTTTTTATAAAATAAAAATCCAAGAATTGTCCTGAGTTTACCCTTGAGTTTGGTACTTTAAAAACTATGGTTATAACTAGTATGAAAGTTTCGCTACTTTTCTGTTGGTGGTATTTTTGTTAATAATATAACAAATTTAATCTCTTTTCTTAAAAAAAAAAAGTAGATACTATTCGATATTTTCCTTTAAAGATTTTGCCTTTTAAATATATATATCCTCCCCTTAATATTTTGTGAGTACACGTAACCTTTCTAGTGCTGGAAAGTTTCCTACCCCATTAAAGTTTGATGCATATTTCTTGCTTTCAAAAAATTCAAGTTTGATCCCTCTAATCCCTAATTAAAAGATATTGCTTAAGATGGTTGATTAAGTCTATAACGACGTCTCTACTACCCTAAAGAGAATAATTTTTTCTTAGGCCTCAATTTCCTCGGGGTGAGGTATTATTTTGGCTAGGAATGGGAGATACCAGAGCTAATAATCTTCTTGGAAACTTCCTATTTGTTTGCTGGAAAATATTTTTTTTTTAAAGTGAATTCCGAGAAAGTATTTTCTGATATTTGGTAGTGTAATGGAAAATAAATCGGAAAACACTTTCCAGTGTTTGGTTATATCATGGAAAATGAGCTGGAAAATAACTTATTAATGTTTTATTTTTCTTAAGTTTATTAAAATAATGAGGAACAAATCTTACAAATTAAAAGGTTGAATGAGAATGAAATTGAAAAAAAATATAATTTCATAAATTATCTCAAATAAAATAAATAATAATCAAAATAATAAAGATCAAAACTAAAAAATTAAAAAAAATGAAAGATGAAGAAATTAAAATAATAATAATTAACATTTCATAAATTATTTCAAATAAAATAAGTAAAAATCAAAAGAATGAGGACCAAATTTGATAGATAAAAAAATCAATAAGAAAATGATAAGAAAAGAGCAAATAGTAATTATAAAAATAAGGACCAAAATTACTATAAAAATTAAATTTTAAGAGATGAATTTGAAAAATAAATATTCAAAACAAATTTTATATAGCAATCAAAAGTTTGAGGATCAAATTTGATATAATCAGCAAATAATGACATTTCTAAATTTTTCACAACTTCCGTAAAGTGTTTTCCGCCCAAATTTTCTAGAAAAACACTTTCCTGAAAACCAAGCCAAATTTTCCTTTGACTAGAAAGTGTTTTCCGTTGACCAACTTTTCTAATAGTAAACAAACATAGGAAAGTTTGGAAAGTGGTTTCCCGGAAACCACTTTCTGGAAAACAAACATACCTAAAAGGAAAAACACTTTCCTGGAAACCAAATCAAATTTTTCTTTGACTGGAAAGTGTTTTTCGTTGACCGAAAAGTGTTTTCGTTGACTGGAAAGTGTTTTTCGTTGACCGAAAAGAGTTTTTCGTTGACCAACTTTCCTAATAGCAAATAAACACAGGAAAGTCTGGAAAGTAGTTTTCCGGAAACTACTTTGCCGGAAACAAACATGGCCTCAGTAGCAAAATCATTTTCTCTGGAGGCCATTTTATCAAAAAAGAAAGTTGCTGGTAAATGTTGCTTTCTATTGGTTCTCTCTTGCAATAATTAGTCGTGCATTCACGGTAAGTTTACATAACAGTGTTATGTTGCCAGTCGTGTCAAACTTTTTAAACGTAACAAAAATTATCTAAAGGATAAAGAACTTTGGTGTTGTTATTAAATTTGGTAGTGAGAGTAAATTTTAAAATCTTCTATCTTATTTTTTGCTCAGCCTGAGTTTAAAATTAAATAGGGTGGAAGTTGCTCTATAATAATCTAGTTGACTTGGCCGATTAAAATAAAACCCGGCCGACCTGTAAAAAAAATCTCATGATAAAATTAAGAAAAAAATAAAAATAACAGAAAAAAATCTCTTGATTCAACTCTTTACTTAGCTCGGGTTTAAAATCAAACCATGTGAAAATTACATCAATTAGACAAGTTTAAAGGCAATCCATATAATTATTAAAAAATATTTAAAAATGAAATTGAAAAGAAAAGAAAAATAAAGAACTAAATTTAAGGGAAAAAAAAGAGAGGAGCTTCAATGTTATACATAGTGAAGCTCTGAAAAAAGGGCCTTTTGTTTAATTAAAAAATTATTATTATTTTAAAAAAGGTTAAATAAAAAAAATAGGGTACTAATTAAAATATAAATACAAAAATTATTTTCAAAAATAATTAAGAAAAAAAGTAAAGAATGAGGGCATGTGCTGTGGGCCTGGCGTGTGGCCCACCAAGAAAGGGACTGCGTGGGGGCCTTAATGTTTTTAAAATTTAATGCGCTCTTTGACAACAAAAAAAATGACAACACTTTGTTTGTCTTGACAAAAAATGCATCGTTTATCATTCTCCAGAATACTCATTTGCAAACTATTTTTGACGTAAAACATCTAGTAAACACCATTGGAACCTTAATAAACCAATCAATGGCCTCCGAAAACATAAAAAACAGTTTCAAAGTCCATAATCAACCTGAAATAAAAAATCTTCCACAACTCATATCTATTTTTAGGTACTTTCAAGGTAAAAAAACACAATTTTAACTTTCCTCATCATGTGGGATCATTTGACATAAAAATAGACTGTTTTAGTGGGAATCGTCACCAACAAAAACTCTTTACACCATAATTCGGCGACCCTCTCTCTCTCTCCCTCCCTTCTTCACGAAAAAAAAGATTGAAAAAAGTAAAGTTTAGTATCAAAATTGATTTTTTAAAATTTAGAGGGACCGGTTACTTATTAGCTAAAAATAATGAAGAACTAAAATGAACTTTTAAAGCAAATCTCAAAACTGTCATTTATATTGTCTATTTTTTAATTTTAGTTCTTTGTCTTTCAATTCAACCCTTTCACACAAAAAAAAATGCAATTGGATGCGAATTTGGGCTCAAAATGACTTAATTATGGAAAAAAAATTTGAGGATCAATTTTTTTAAAAAATAACTATTTCAATCCATAGTATTTTGATGGAGAATGTACAATAAAGTTGCTACAATGGAATGGGGACATGACTTAGTTTTTTTTGTTAATATTTTATTTAGTATTGAAAGTAGTTTTCTTTATTATCATATTTGGTGTGAGAGAGACTTTTAATCATATTCAAAACAAGGTCGCCAAGATGCAAATCATATATTATTTGACTTTTCACCTCTCATATGTTTCACCATATTGTTTAAGGAATTGAAATTTTTGCTCAAAGGTATTGGGTTCAAATTTTAAATCAAAAGTCTTTTAAGTGTGCTTTACACAACAATGATTAGTAGCTGAATTTATCGGTGCATGGATCTTAGTAACCACAGAATTACATTAATTTATTTGATTCATTATTTCATAAATAAGTAATTTTATTAGTCCCAAAAATTTGTCATTTTATAAATAAAAATAATCTATTTATTTCAGTTAATATAAAAATTAATTAATTAACTCTATTTATTTTCAAGTTTTTAAAACTATTTATTTTATAGTCTTAGAATATAAATACAAATTTATTGATTAATTATTTATCTATTTTTATCAATTATTTGCATAAATTAAATAGGCAAAACAAGTCCAAGTAAAAAAAGAAAAGAAAAAAGAAGCAAAGGGTAGTTTGAATTTAAGAAAACGAGTGTGGGTAATTTGAAAAAAAAATGCCGAGATGATTTAGTCCAATGAAATGAACAAGCTTGCCACACTCCCTGTAGCTTGGATAAACACTTTCCTCTCTTTATCCTTTGTATCCTTCTTCTGGCTTCATGAACACGACGGTCCACTGCATCTTGCCCATCGATATTGGATAGGATTTCCTTTTTGGCCGACATATATTGCATAGCTAATCCTCTCGGTCGAAAAGAAATTAACCAGACAAGCTGAGATGTCTTGTCTCTTCAACCCAACCATTCGTTTATTTCGGCAAGGACTGCCAAACCAGTTGGATATTTTAGTTTGGTATTTGATCTAAATCATTGATTTCTTTCGAATCTTTTGACTCATTTATTAACTTTTGCAATTCATTGAGAATTATGTTTTGCGAGGCATCGAAAATAACGGCTCAGTCTTCTAAGAGGTGTGTTGAAAATGTATTTTGAGTTTAATTATAAAATTATAATTATGAAGTTCAGGAGTTGTCATCTAGTATTATGATCATTAGAAAATTTAATAATTTGCGAGAGTCCGGGTAAGGGATTGATTGTGCAAGAAGAAGACGCATTACCTCTAGTGCACTCTATCTAAAGTAAATTGCATTTTTTTTTATTGTTATTCTAAATCGTGTTCTTGTCTATTGGTCTTGTCTAAGATTCAAGGCAGATTTCTCTTTGTGAGGAAGATTGTACCTTATTGAGTTAAATCTTAACCGTTCAAAAGGCTAAATTATATCATCGTATTTATTTTGCACTTTGTATCTTTAATACTCGAGGGTATACCTTATATTATAATTTTATACCCCACGTATTAAAATCTACAACTAAATCCTAATACTATAAATATTAATTAAACAAAATAGTTGTTGAAGGATTTTTGACATTTTAGCCAAAACCTAATGGATAATCATAAACTGGTTACGATATCTATTTTTACATTTTTAAAACATGATAAAAATGTGATTTTGTCTTTCTAAAAATATGCATGAAAAACCTTTAGGATTTGGCTGTATGCAAAAAAAAAAAAATTGTTTTTGTGTTTTTTAAATAAGGATTTTTTGTTTTTTCAAAAATTTTAGTGAAAATCAGGTATTTTTTACTAGATTCATATCTTACAGTGTAAATCTATGACCCAATATTTAAAAAAATTGATAGAAAAACATGTGAGAAAACCATAAATTTTATTGAAGTGATCCTTGAAATTGTTTTGGTTTTTCTTTATATATTTTTATATTATTATACAGGTTGAGCTGGATCTGACCCAGTTAGATTAGGTTGGGCCGACAAACAGCCTAACAAAAAAAACAAACAACCCAATCATTTATATTGTACGTTTTCGTACTTATTGAATTACTCTTTAATTTATGATTGAATAGGGTATTAGCTAGTTAATTTAATTTAGTTTTGTATTTTATCTTATCGAGAGTTAAATTTATTAAATATTTGGTCAAGAAAGAATTAAAAAATAGTAATTTGTCTGGCCAGTCACAAATGAATATGACATAAGACAAGGGTGGTTTATAAATTTATTAAATATGTGTTTTTAAAATTATTTAAAAAGACACTTAGCTTTGATAGAGACACAAGTTAATTTGAGAATACCCTTATCATTAAAAAGAAAATTATCAAACAAGGTTGAGAGGTTTAATAAAGAATTTAGAATGAATCATATTTTTGCATTCATCAATTTTCCATCTCAACCCTCAAAGCTTACAATTTGCCAATATCCTGCCTATAATTTTTCAAAAGTTTCAATCTTGCCCTTCTCTTTTTTATTTTTGCTCTAAAATCTCATATGTGTTATAATATCTCAAAAGAAAAGGAAAACTAAGAAAAACTCAAAACTAAATTAAAAAAAAATAGGCTATTCAACGATTAAGGAAGCGTTTGGGAACACGGTTCAACCCGCGTTCTCAAAAAAATTAAATTTTTTTTTTTTGCTAAAATTTAATATGGTCTGTACGTTTTAGATCGTTTTGATATGCTGATGTCAAAAATGATTTTTAAAAAATGAAAAAATATCATTGACATGAATTTTGGCACGAAAAGTTATTTGAAAAACACTCGCAACCACACTGTCAAACAAGCTCTAAGAGTAACAATGGAAATTTACGTAAACTAGAAGGGTAACATTGAGAACTTCAGATTACAAAGGTAGAAATGGAGCATTGATGAATCTTAAAGGAGAAAAAAAAAGTTCACCCGGAAAGTTTTCAACAGTATTGATTAAATCCAAAATACATCATTAATATTGCTAACCCTAAAGAGTTGATCCTTAATATTGCTACCTTGTTGCCTTGAAATTATTGAGAATTATCCTTAATATTGATATCTTGTTGCCTTGAAAATCGATGAGAATTATCCTTAATTAATATTTAAGTATGAAACGGTAAGACTAGATTAATCTTGTTTATATTCTTTGGTTGAATTTCACGAATATGGAAGTTATAAATAAAAATTCATTGTTCAAAAAAGTTTTTTTACCATTTTCCTTCAAATGTATCACCTTATTGTAATTGATTAAAATCTTATCATATGTTGTAATTATCTTGAATGAAAATATTAAAAAATAAAAATTTCTGCATTTTATGTTTTGAACTTTATTACTTATAACATGTTTTTCATTACGTTATAATTTTATTTTTAAAATTTTATTATTCAACTCCTTATTTTTTTTTAATTTTAGTATATTGTAGGAAGATTAAATGAATTTTTCTATGGGTTTGACCTGATTTTTACAATCATACTAAATTTTTTTATATATATATAATAGTAAAGTTAGAGTTATATTTTGAAGTTTGCAATTTTCATGATGAAATGAATTGGCCAAACACCAAAGGTCTATTTGTGTGGATTTGTGCGCTACAAGGCATATTTGGACCTCCGAGTGAAGCAAAAAACAATAATAATTGTGGGACTACCTCTCTTGATTACTTTAATGGATGAATCGTAACTTAATTACTATAATATATCAAAATTAATTAATTAGTTATTGCAATATTAGAACTAATTAAATAGTCTCTTAATGCTGTTAATCATCTTTCCATCAGTTTTAGTGGTTAGCCTCCTCTCTGTTTTTTTTTTCCCCTAAAAAATAAAAAGCAAGATAAGTTTGAAAATTAAGGATATGGAATGGATGGAAATGAATTAAAAAATAATTTTAAAAAAATAGGGATTAGATATAGTTTTTTGAAACTGGAGGGACTAATTAATAGTTCTGTTACAATACAAGGACTAGGTTATATTTTACTGTTACTTCTACTAAACGAAAGCGCCACTGAACTATATATGGCATGGAACAAGTTCTTAATGTGCCATTCATATGTATTGATTTCAGATAAATTTAATAAATCCTCTTGAATATTGTTTTAAAAATTTAAATCCGTAAAATTAAAAAAAAAAAAAAGAAGAAGAATAAACATCATTAACCATTATATATACCATTTTGTTCTGAAGCTGGTAGGTAAAGCAATCCCACCATGCCACTTGAAACCATAAAACAAATTCCTTTTTTAAAAAATTGTTTTTTGGTCTTTTAACTAAAATAAGGTTAATTTAATATTAACTCGTTGACCCTAATCCGCATACTAAACAAGGGCAGACCCTGACGCCCATGCTTTAAATAGTTAACCACTAGGCTGACACTTTAATCGTCGGACAAATTAAATTAATTCACTTAAGCTTAATTTTAATTATAATTAAACCATAATTAAAAAATATTGCTATAAAAATAGGTGATATGGTATATTCCACGGGAAGGGGCAGGTATGTATAGCAGAAATTTTTTTTTTTAACCATATAAAGAGCGTGTTTGGCAGTGTGGTTGCGGTTGCTTTTCAAATAATTTTTCGTGCCGAAATACATGCCAATAATTTTTTTTATTTTTTAAAAATCATTTTTGACATCAGCACATCAAAACGATCCAAAAAGTACAAACCGTACTTAATTTTAGCAAAAAAAAAAATTTAAAATTTAACAAAACACAGTTTCAAACACAATACCAAACACACCCAAAGTTCAAAGACGAGACGAAGCAACACGAGCTGGCTGAGCCTGACGTCCTTGGAGTTCTGTATTGGGATTGACTTGGGCACTCTTCTTGCTAGGGAAGGTCTCTGAGACCACAAAATTCCGTGCCAAATCCCTTAACTGGAATTTCTGAATTTTTCCTGTTGAATTCTTGGGTAACTCAGGGATGAACTCCACTTTCTTTGGAATCATATAACTGGGAAGCTTTTCCTTGCAATAAGCAATAATATCAGCTTCTTTGAGATCATTAGATTTTCCATCTGAGTTCTTTCTAATGGCAAGAAAAGCACAAGGACTTTCTCCCCAAACTGGGTGTGGCATGGCCACCACAGCTGCCTCTAGGACTCTTGGATGGCTGTAAAGAACTGACTCTAATTCTACACTGCTGATGTTTTCACC
>Ga0325414_1009379_pt1 | contig 10312 bp, 6 predicted proteins | sample PopdelMetagenome_8_FD_206183 | JGI IMG/M metagenome (GOLD analysis project Ga0325414, IMG submission 206183) | Populus deltoides microbial communities from Bellville, Georgia, United States - Leaf-PdKOR-R3 | ecosystem: Host-associated > Plants > Phyllosphere > Phylloplane/Leaf | place: USA...
TGAGATATGATTTTCTTGTATATATTCTACAAAGTTTCAATGAAGAATTAAGCTTTTTAGCCTCAATTTGACATGAGCTACATATGATCAGTTCTTGGAGGTGGTCTTTTCTCATTGGTCCTCTCCTGTATATGGTACTCCCATGTATGTTTTATGTCGCAGGCTCAAACTCCTGAAGGGGCATTTGAAGAAGCTCAATCGTCTTCATTTTAGTCATATATCATAACGTGTTTCGCGGCTTGAATCTGAGTTGGAGCACCATCAATATGTATTCCAACAAGATAGGGATTATCAACTCTTGTTTGAGCATGACAGACTTCTTCGGTCCAAATTGTCATCTCTAAAGTTTGTGGAAAAACAGTTCTTCAGTCAAAAATTCAAATGCAACTTTCTCAAGGACACTGACAAAGGCTCTAAGTTCTTCCATGCTCTCATGGGTCAGAATCATCGGAGGAACATTCCAACCATTATGTGCAGTAATGGCAGACTTAGCAGCTCTTTGAAGGAAGTAGGTGACGAATTTGTGGCTTATTACCAGCAGTTGCTTGGCACATCCAAGACCACCTTTCCTCTTGACAGTGCAGTCATTCATTGTGGCCCTTGTCTTCCATCAAGCTCTCATGGCTTTCTCCTCTCTCTGGTTTCTGATGAGGATATTCAAAAGGCAGTCTTCAGTATTGGGAATGACAAAGCTCTAGGGCCTGATGGCTACTCTTCCTTCTTCTTCAAACAAGCCTGGTATATTGTGGGAGGTGATTTCTGTTCAGCTGTTCAGGATTTCTTCCATTCTGGCAAACTTCTTAAACAGGTTAACCATTCAATTATTGCTTTGGTCTCCAAATTAGCAAATATCTCTTTTACATCTGATTTCAGGCTAATTTCATGTTGTAATGTTGTTTATAAAGTGATTGCAAAAATCTTAACTGATTGCCTGCCCAAGCTTTGAAGGCCATTGTCAGCCCCATACAGAATGCATTTTTAGGAGGCAGGTTTATGAGTGACAACATTCATCTTGTCTAGGAGCTTCTTCGTCAGTATGGCTGAAGGCGTTCATCTCCCCGCTATTTGCTGAAAGTTGATTTTAAAAAGGCTTTTGATTCTGTCCAGTGGGATTTCTTGGAAAATCTTCTTTGCCAACTTGGCTTTCTAAATAAATTTGTTCTTCTTGTTATGCAATGTGTTTCCCCTTCCTCTTTCTCTGTTGCAGTTAATGGTGATACTCGTGGATTCTTTCCAGGTCACAGTGGAGTTAGACAAGGTGACCCCTTGTCCCCATACCTTTTTCTTTGCTGTATGGAATATTTCTCCAGAATGCTCAAGCTAGCTTCCCAGCAGGAGGGATTTTGTTTTCATCCTAAGTGTCAGGTGCAAGGTATCACTCACCTTGCTTTTGCAGACAATGTTTTACTTCTCTCTCGTGGTTACTCCTCTTCAGTTCATTGCATCCTCCAACCACTCACTCTTTTTGGGCAGATTTCTGGTTTGGAGATAAACTCGCAGAAATCATCCATTTACTTTGGGGGTATAGGCAATGTTCACAAACAATCCATCCTTACTGATTCTAGCTTCAGAGAAGGGAGCTTTCCTTTCACATATCTTGGGGTCCCTTTAAGTCCTCCCTTATAGGCTGTTAGCCAGCCAGTTCTTGCTACTCTTACAAGATTTAAAATCATCAGTCCAAGGATGGATTGGCAAGCATCTTACATATGCGCCGTCTGGAACTCCTCCAGTCTGTTCTTTTTGGGAAAGTTCACTTTTGGCTAAATATTTTTCCCATCCCGGAAATTGTGATGAGGAATATCATTAGTATTTGCAGAAACTTTATGTGGACTAGAGATGTTAGAAGAGGCATCACAACTTTGGTTGCCTGGAAGACTATTTGTATGCTTAAGGCAGAAGGTGGCCCTTGTCTCTTTGATCTCAGAGCTCACAACAGAAGTTTCCTTAGCAAGCAAATATGGAATATTCACCTAAAAACAAATTCAATCTAGATTCGTTGGGTCCATCACTTCTACTTGAGCAGTAACACCATTTGGACTATCCATGCACACCATTCTTCCTCCCCACTGTGGAAAGCTATCATCTCTATCAGGGACCTCATATCTCTATAACGTGGGGACTCAGAGGCGAGCATCATTCTGATGAGTGACTGGTCCAATGGTGTAGGAACTTTTCTGGCCCATGCGTTTGATTTCTTCAGACCGACTGGTTCAGCAGTCTCATGGGATCGGGTGGTCTGGGAGTAGTGGTCTTTGCCTAAACACAGCTTCATCCTATGGCTGGCGGTCCTGGGCAAACTTCGAACTCGTGATAGGTTAAGGTTAATCCCTATTGATCCCACTTGTATGTTCTATAGGCGTGAGGAGGAGTTTCATAGTCATCTGTTCTTTGCTTGTGATTGGACGAGTAGTTTATGGGCTAAGATAAAATCATGCACTACTAAAAAATGTAGTAATTAGAACCGGACTACTCCGTTGCAAATAATACTAAAATCCGTTGCTAAAACAATTTAGCAACGAAATCAGCAACGGCAAAAATCAGATGCAGATTTGTCGTTGCTGATTTTTTAGCAATGGATAAATCCGTTGCAAAACTAGTAACGGATTCTCCGTTGCTCATTTTAGCAACGGATCTAGTTTTGTGAATCAGCAACGGATTCTCCGTTGCTGATTCACAATCACCAACGGATTCTCCAGATAAAAGGGCTGGATTACCGGATGACAGCAATAATGACATGCTCGGCACAGGCTAGGAATGCCAGTGGTAGTTGTACAGCAATAACTCAACGCATCGTGACTTAATTTATTCGCCAAAAACTGAAAACTCAAGAATGATCGATCAATGTATTTGTGCAGGCAGTACAATTGTGGCATTCTTCTTCTATCTGCAACATTTTTCAAAATTATTTCTTCGAGCTCCAAAATCTCAAACCCCGTCTACTAGAGCTAACATGCAAGCACATGCACAGGTCACCAGCAAAAGGGAAGTTCGAGTTATATTGTGGGATAAAAGGAAAGGAAACTGGCAAAGTAGATGTGAGACTTTAAGGAAGGAGCAGCTTGAAAGGAAATAAATTATGGGATGGGAAGTAGCATGAACAAAGAGAGCACAAAAAATGGGAGCGAACCCTTCTCCTTGTCAATTATTCTTACCTTCTCTGATCAGCAAAGCCAAATGCTAAGATGCCTCCTTTCCATCTCCATACATCTTCTACAGACCTACCCTCCTTCCTGTTATGGTAAAACAGCTTGATGCACTCTCTCTCTCTCTCTCTCTCTCATGTATGAATGATAGAGCTGCTCAACAGAGGTGGAGTAAATAACAAAGAAAACAACACATGAAATAAAGAGGCATAGTCAATTCCATTTACTTGCCATCATAGAAATTTGGACCACTCTCTCTTAACCTCAGATGTTGAGGTTGAAGTTTCCAAGGGTTATTTTTTTAATTAGCAACGGATTCTCCGTTGCTAAATTCAACGTAAAGTTTGCAATGAATTTTCCGTTGCTAAAATCCGTTGCTAATATTAAAAAAATAATATATGTATAATCCATTGCAAATCTGTTACTGAATTTAACAACGGAATTATCTGTTGCTAAATTCAGATGCTAATAGCCCCTATTTCTAGTAGTGATGGTTGAGGATTGGTAGGAGGATGCTGACTTTGAACAGTGCAATCCGTGGATTACACACTCAGAGATGCAACATTGAGTCTCGGATGAGAAGAGTATCCCTAGCCATCATGGTGTATCTAATCTAAGAGGAAAGAAACAAGCGGGTTTTTGATGGGAAGACTAGGGGGGTTGATATAGTTTTCAGTAGATTTCAAATCCTGTGTTGCAGGCATACTTTCTCCGGTTCGTCTTCTGTTGGTAGTTGTCTACTGCTAGTTGTTGTTGTCTTCTGCATGGTTCTTATTCAGTTCTTCATGGTTCTTCATTTTCATGCAAATCATTCTCCTTCTCGTACGTGTTTGCATGGTGAAGTCTTGACCATGCAGGTTGTTTTACATGCTGAAGCTAGATGTTGGGCCCACCTTTTTGTCTTGTGTGGTTCGTGGTTTAAAGTTTATGTTGCTGGCTTTATTATCCTATGTATATGTGAATGGGTTTCTCTATGTAAACAGTTCGTGGTTAGTTTGTCTTTTGCTCGGTTATCTTTGGCACCTGTTGTCTTTAGGTTTCTAAAATAACCGATGGTTTTATTCTTTGGGTTGTTTTTTTCCTTTGTGCTTGCTGGGAGCCTATTCCTACTACCTTTGTTTTGTAAATGTGTATATATAGCTTGCTTGTTTTCAACTAGTCTATTTTTTATCTATAAAATTTCTAACATTTGACCAAAAAAGAAAGGCAGGCAAAAGCTCCTCCAAAACTATAGTTCTGACTAGTTTGATGTTGGTTCAGTTAAGCAAAATACAACAGACAAATAAATAGAAACCCAAATAGAATGTCTCATTCCACATATGAAAAAGCAAATCCATTCTAAGAATATTTTGTGATGCATATTGCGCAGAAGAAGATAGAATTGCTGAATTAACGGCAAACCAAATAGATCATGTCATTTAACATGTAAAAGGCATATTCCCAACTTCTTTTATCATCTAGGAGATGGCGAAAAAAAGATCAACATAGCTGCTAAACTGATTTCAATGTTTCTGAATAAAAAGATGGGCATGCTATGGCCAACAAAAAGCGGACAGTCATAGAAATCTGAAATGCTTGTGTGTTTCTTGCTCGGTGCTCCTCAGACAATGGTAGGACTGGAAGGAAAATCATCCAGCATGTAAATCATTTTATTAGTGCCTGGTCTAAGAGGGCAGCGACTAAAACATAAAGAATCTGTCATGAAGTTCAAATGGTCGACTCCAAGCATGGTGAATTAGCATGTTTGTCAACAGCAAGTTTCTTGTCATCAAGAATATGGCAAATTCAAGTTTTGCTGGAAATGTAAGGTGCATTGCGGAGGGAACAAATACATGCTTCTAAAAACTAAGGAAAGTCCATACAGTCTAATTGAAACAGAAAACAGTCAGGGGGTGATTTTTTGGCAGTGATCATACCACTAGAACAATTGCACAGGCCAAAAAAAAGCAAGACTAAATTTCATTTAAACCTGATTATCATTACTCCTCGGTCTCTTCGTTGTCATTAAAATTTTTCCATCGAAAAGCATAACCAATGAGGGAGGAAATAAGATAGACGTGAGTCCATAAGGTGGGAGACTAACCTCAGTGCCTGGTGAATCTAAAAGGCGCTGGTTCTTCGCTGGATGTGACAATTCTGTCTTACCCGAAGTTTGACTAACATCAAATGGGAAAAATCAAATAAGAAAGAACATGGTCCCATTAATATTACTGATAAGGATGGTAGGCAAAGCTATCTGAATTATAGAAGTTTATCGTCACTCATAAAGTCTTTTGAAGAACCTGTCATGGTTATAATGTCCTTTAAATTCCCTGAAAATCTTGCTCCCAACATTTTTATTATGTCTTCAGAAATCTTGTTTATCTATTTTGGCTAGTAGTATGTTTTAAGGAATGTGCTATCATCAGATTAGTTGTTTTGTGTTTTTCTTCGTACTTGGTTTTCTGCAATTTGATGGTTCTGTCGGTCAGCTGGAACATCTGCTCTGGTTTACTACTATGTGCGGAATTTTTCCTTTTCTTTTAATAAGGTGCCTGCTGTGAGTGTTTGAAAACTTATTTTATCATGGAGTTGTTCTTTCTAGTTTAGGTTGCATTGTTACCATGCATTCCATGAGAGTTCATGAAGGGATTTAGATGCTACTACGTACCTAGGGGTGTTTTAAAAAACCAACCAACCGATTAAACCGAAAAAATCAAAAAAACCGATTAAAAAATAAAAAACCACCCAGTCCGGTTCAGTTCGGTTCCATGTTCTTTCAAACTCTTGTTCTTAATGCTCATTTACTACAACTCATCACTCAAAAGTTGCTGACTTAATCATCAGAGGGTCCCTATATCCCACAAAAAGACTGTTTTGCAGGAATCCAGGCCTCTGTCATCAACCCTCTACACCCTTAGTTATAAATAATAGAAAATTAAAATGAACATGTGATCATTCATTATCTAAACTCTCAAAAACTCAAGTTCCCTATCATACTAAATTCCGGAGCATAATCAATTAGCGTCGTCATCTATGGAAACCTGTTCAAAAGGTCATTGGTTGTTGTTCCATAACAAGTTTTGGACACCTCTTATTACCATAAATAACCAATAATCAAGAAACCCTGAGGTATAAGGGATATCTACAACTAATTTGTAGGTGTTTGTCATAAGACATGTACACTGAACTAACTCGTATGAAAATTTCATTTGGAGATAACACTTATGTTTATGAAAATGCTCATGTGATGGTTGTGTAAATGATCCTTAGACTTGATATCACTAAGTTATCTTATATAGAGAATGTTATGCTTTGTTTATGTTATATGTTATCTTAATCGAGGTAACGAAAAGGGGCCGGCAAACATTAGGTATATCATGAATTATATGAAAGTATTTAGGTAATCAAGAGATGATTCATCACCCTAGGTGAATTAAAGAAAATGTTCTATTTGTTCTCAAATAGTATTGACTGAGAAATCCTTTGGCCAAGATGGAATGAGATTTAAAAAGAGTTTCAAATCTTATTGAAATGATCAATAACTATTATGTAGAGAACAAACATGATTTAACATGGTAGACATACTCCATGCTTTAATGTTATATCAAAACATTATTGATGAAAGGATATTAATTACACTGAGAAACCAGTCACTAAAAGGTTAAGTTAAACCAGTAATGATTTTTGTAATATTTGGGGGATCATGACACGTTGCTAGGTAATGCACCTGATCTTCAAATATAAATTAATCAATTGTTTAATTGATAATAAATTAAAATTTTTAATTTATTTAATTATAATTATAATTTATATTTGGCTCACATATTAGAAACTTAATGGGTCACACACATTCAGAACTATTAGTAAAAAAAATTAAACTAAGATGATTTAATTAAGTATGACTTGATTAAAATATATTTTAAAAATTAAGGATTAGAATATAATGAATATAAGGATTATATTCATAGACATAGAAAAATCAAGTAAGGACTTAATTGAGTTAATTTCTAAAATTTTCCTAAATTAATATATAGATATTATTCAAGGGGTAAATTGATATTTTGCCAATTTATTGGGTTTTTAAGATTTCCCTATAAATAGTAAGCAATGCCTCTTATTTTTGAAGAGCTGTTGTCTGTTAGACAGAAAAACTATGTAAACACAAAATTAGAGCTTGTATTCAAATACATAGCAATCCCTCTCTTCTAAATAGGGATATTTAGGAGATCTCTCACGGGTGGTTCATGTGAATTACCGTTGGAGGTCAAATAATTGGATGACTTATGATTTGTGACAAATCAGCCTTTAAAGAATTATTTAAAGCCAAAAAAGATCAAATCTTCAGGTAACAAATCCCTAAACAATTATAAATCTGTATAACGGGATCCTAGGGACTTCTGAACAATTTTGTTTCATAGTTTTCGCTGGGTGTATGATATTCAAGAAACCCAACAGTGGCATCAGAGCCTTCGTTAGAACAATTAGGATTGTTTGATTCATGTTTTAATGTTATTGGTGTTAATTATAAATTAATTTTATGTGCAAAATAAAATTTTTCCCAAAAGACAATTTTTCTCTCATGATTTTTTAAATTTAAAAAACAATTCAAGCCTCAGTTACTATTCTAGCCAAGGCTAGCTAGAGCTTGGAAGATCCAACTAGAATCTGGAATTTGGGACTCTGATCAGTTTATTAAAAAAAAGGTTTTGATGGCTATACGACACCAACACTGATGGCGTGCCTTGGTTGGTGCCTGATACACCAGGCCAGGTCACTGTTAGTGGTAGAGGCAGCAGTCAAGGCTGCTGTACCCACCACAATACAGCCAACGTGTTTGGCACTTTTACCTTTTAGCGTGAGCTGCATTGCGTTGGAGGTGGCGCAACGCGAGGAAAGCCCCTCACGCTGTGCTAGACCTAGCAGCAACCTTTGTTATCGTTGTTAAGATGGCCACTAGTGTGAGGACAAACCCTTGTGCTACATCAAACCAGCGACAACCCTTGTTATCGTTGTTGCGATATCGCGGTCATACAAATTAATTACCCTAATTTTAAACACAACACACAAAATAGTATAGAGCAAGCAAGGGGTTGATCCCACGAGGAAGGTTCAAGTCAGATTTTTATGCTAGATGATATGCAATCCGGGGGGTGAATGTTATCTAGGCTAAAGCAAAAGAAAACAGAAAACTATCAAATAAAATTTAATAAAATCAGAAAATTATCAAGAGAACAAACCTTGGTCGCAAGCACACATCCACCTACAGAAATCAAAACTGATCATGGAAATGAAACATCAATTTATATTTTGAATATTTATCTTTTCTTAACATTGGTTAGTTAACGGATCCGCTGTATAACTAACCCTAACCATCGAACAACCACAGTGTCTGCACTAGTAATTTAATTCAATGGCAGCCTTAAGAACTAGATAAGTTGATTAATCAAGAAAACATAACTGTCCGCAGTCTATGTTTGATTTGATTGAATGTTCTCCCTAAGATTAATAACGTAGATCCGCCATAATTATTAAACTTAGTTGCTTCACAAGTTCATATACCACAACTCTGGTTTTGGTATCAAACTTAGCAATAGATTGTCTACAATAATAATTTAGAGTCCGTTATAGCAATTAAAATAAACAATCATAGAAAAAATAAGTATAGGAGAACAAACATATTCATCATATAAACTGAAAAGAAAAGGTAAAATAAATCTCATAGTTCTTGAAATCTGAAAGTTTTCATGTCCTTGCAACCAAGAAAACGAGTTTAGCCTTGCATGTTTGTTGAACATCTAATAAAAAAGGAGGAATGCATGATTTCGGGTTTCTTAGAGGAAGGCGGTGTTTTCTCCTCTTGGCTGGCTGCCCCCTCTTCTCTTCTCTCATTCTTTTTATATCGTAGAAAATCCTAGTCTCTATTTTATAAAATAGTCCTCCCTTAAGTAAACAATTTATATTTAAGTAGTTCAATAACTATTTTCCTAAAAACAGGAGAAATAGCCTTGTATGAAATCTTCAAGCTGTGACTTAGAGGAGCTAAATTGCTGAAATAAAAATTTGGATGTCGGTTTAGATGCTTTGAAATGTAATTTGGACTTGTTTTTTCACGAAACCTGTTTGCTAGCAGAATTCAGTTGTCATCTTTGAAAAATCATATCTCTCTCATATGACATCTATTTTGGCTGAAATTTAGAGCGTTGCTAAGACTTTGAGTCAAGAATCCAAAGAAATTAAGTTTGCATCAATTGGACGTCTGTAGCTCCAGATATTCAAGTTGGAATTACCGATGGTCAACATTGGCAGATTGCGAGATTTGACTTTGAAAGCTATGATTTCCATGCCCTTCCTTATTTTATTTTCTTTCCTTAGATTTCCAGAAACGTATGAATGTTAGCTTTTTAATGCCACTGGAATCATTTCATTTCCACCTCTAGAGCTGACACTCTGCACAAAACATTAACTGAAGGTTAAATTTATCAATTACCTCCAATTTACTCCGTTTTGCATCTTTCATCCAAAGGTGCATTCAAAACATAAAATAAAAAATATCAAGGCATTATATATATATAAAACATAGGCAAAACACTAGTTAAATGTGGGCGAAATTATCGAATAATATAGTTGCATCAGTCGTTGATATTCTTTCCACCAATAGCTCCTAATTTTTTTTCCTACCGCCAGTTTTGTCTCTTCCCTCTCTCTCCACTGTGATTTCAGCCACTGTAACCTCACTTAGGTTGTGACCAACAATGACTCAACCTCCTTCACCAACTCATCCTCTCACCAACAACAATAACAATCGCCACCACCACCCATTTCTTTTTTTCTTTCCACCGTTAGTTTCTTCTTCCTCCTACAGCTAAAATTGGCCATCATTTCTTCCACCAACAGCTCCTGAGCCACCAGCTAAACCTCCTCATCACAATTGAAACTCCTACGCTAGGTGACCTTCTTCTTTTTCTATCCCTCATTCCCCCCATGACCTGCAACCTTTTCAGATGCATACAGAATGTGAACATTGATTCACATTCTGCAAAATAATTAACTCTTGAGAAAGGTTGGATCCGCTTCGGCCCACCCCACTTGAAAAAAAAAAAGGAGGGTCTGTTCGGTTGCTAATCGACCTAACCCACTGGGTTAGGCTAGACCCGTTTCAGCCCAGCCCGAATGGCTGAGCTGGGTCC
>Ga0325414_1009380_pt1 | contig 10312 bp, 8 predicted proteins | sample PopdelMetagenome_8_FD_206183 | JGI IMG/M metagenome (GOLD analysis project Ga0325414, IMG submission 206183) | Populus deltoides microbial communities from Bellville, Georgia, United States - Leaf-PdKOR-R3 | ecosystem: Host-associated > Plants > Phyllosphere > Phylloplane/Leaf | place: USA...
AAAAAATATATTATTTTATTATATTTTCAAATAAAAAATAACTATTAATACAGTTTTATATATATATATAAAGATGAACTCTTTTAGGAAGCAAGACCACGACATGTAATAGCCAATAGATGACAAAGTCTGATCAGATCTAAATAGAAGATTTTTGCCGCTATTTTCTTAGTATTTAATTTATGCCAGACTCTTCTCTTACCATTTCCATGAAAATCTAATCTTTAAAAGCTATGAAGTGACATGCAGTGGAATGAACTGTAGGAGAAATTAATCTATGGATTCATTTGGAAGGATTTGTGCACAAGGAAATTAGAGTTCAAAACCCAATAAGATAGGGTAAATTATTCTTTAGTCTCTGTGTTTTGAACTATAATATAGCCTGGTCCTTAATTTTTAAAAACCTATAACCCAGTCCCTTAACTCTAGCTGACCATTGTTATGTTAAAATATTTTCTGGTCTCTTCTTAACCCCTAACGTACCAATTCATAATTTAAATTCCTATAGAAATTAAGTTATAATTTTTCAAACAAAAAGGATTAATTTATAATTGAATTTAAAATTCTGGGACTAAAGACAATTTACTCAATAAGTTTCGAAAGGGAAGGCTTCTAGAAAACAATTCACAAGCATCCAAAACATACCGTGGGCTGCAAACGCCTGCAAGGTACAATATTCTTGCAACGCCGACGGTTTTCTGAGTCAGCATGTCACAGATCCAAAAACCACCGAATGGATAAGCCCACGACAATTCGTTAACCAACCAAACTAACCATGGTTAACCAATCCTCAACTTCTCTATAAATAACAAAGTCACCCGTTCCTCACCTCCTCAGCATCCTTGAACAACACAACAACACGGCAAAACACGCTTTACTTTCCAAACATGGCCTCCACAACTTGTCTCGCATCTTTTAGCTCCTCCGCGTCTCCTTTTATTGGCTCAAAAGTTTCCACCAATCAGTCTCATTCACCACCACCGTCTCGCGTCAGCTTCCGCCCCTTTCGAGTTTCCGCCGCCTGCGCTTCAACCGCCGAGAGACCCACATCATGCATTGCAACACCAACATCTGCATCATCTCTTTACGAAGTTCTTGGAATTCAAATGGGCGCCACGTGTCAGGAGATCAAGACAGCTTATCGAAGACTGGCTAGAATCTTGCATCCTGATGTTGCAGCTAACGGTCAAAGGGAGGACACGGCTTCCGAGTTCATGAGAGTCCACGAAGCTTATGAAACCCTGTCTGATCCTGAAAAACGTGCAGATTATGATTGCTCCCTTTATAGACGAGGAAGGCAAATGGGCTCTCCGTTTGTGATGTCTGCTGCTACTGTAACAACAATGGCAACAGGATTTTCTGGGTATACAAGTCAGAGATGGGAAACTGATCAGTGCTGGTAACTGGGAAAAGAGGCTGTAAGATCATAGATCCTAATCGATTTTAGTCCCTTAGATTGCTAGATGAAATTACAGTATTGACCCCCAAATATTGAGGATTATTTGCTGTTGTAAATAGTCCAGATTGGACCTCCATCTCTTGTATCATGTCCCAAGGCGGCATTTTTTCAGCCTGGAATTATGAATTCTTACTTGTGCTAATGCTATGATTTTGACATTGAGGTGCTGAACAGTAAAATTCAAGCCCTCTGTTCTTGAAATTATAATACTACTGGAACATACTCCATTTCAAGGAAAATGAGTTTTCTTTATGCCGACAAGAGGAATGGACTCGGATTCTTTTTCATAGAGAATTGGATTCTTGTTTATCTTGGTCCGAGAGGGATCTGGAATGATAGATAAAGCTGAAACAGACTTGGAAGTTTCAAGGTTTTCTATCCACTACTGATGGAGTGTCCAATGTCTATAGCCATATGCGTGAATTTTGTCCAATGATTGAACTAGAGGTGTAGCGATTTGAAGTGCCCAATTCCTCTACTTTTAAAGTGGAAACGCAAAAAGATGGAGCAGTTCCAAAAAGCAAAAGCAAAAGCAAAAACAAGAACAGTGACCCAAAGACAGAGGCTTTGCCAGACAGAAATATCAAATACACTGAAAGAAGCACAAGTTCCAAGACTCGCTCGCAATCTTGGTTCGAATTGAAACACAGCGCCAAAAAAACAGCTCAATGCATGGAAAAATCCATGCCACGTATTAACAAGCAAGACAGCATTTCACCAAAAAAAGAAGAAAAGAGGAGCAAGACAGCAAGTACAGGCAAATAAACAAATACGATGGGAACTGATACCCATTTTCGTTCTCCAAATATACAACCACTAGTCTACAGCCTCAATGAACCGGGTCAAACAGACTTGGGCCTCACTTTCAATTGGTATTTACGATTATGGGCCAAGGCTGGACTCATCTCTATAAGTGTCCATGGAGCATAGCGAGCAAGCACGTAGCAATGGCCTGATCGGTACAGCCTTCAAGTCAATGGCTCCGTCGTCGACTTGTCGGTGTCTTGCGTTTGGTTGCAATCGAACTGAAATGGGACAAGACCAGACATCCTTTCCTGACGCGGTATCTCCAAATGTGGATGAGATGGCAGGTACAACCACACGGATTAGACTCGACAAGCACACAGCCCAGTCTTAGGTTAAACGAATCAAGTCCAGTGCCCTTCAAGCTGGCAAATGGATTGAGTTTTCAAGGACCACAAATATATCAATATATGGACCCTTTTAGCTACCAACCGATTTCAGCTGTATTTAATATTGTAATGTATAATGTTTTTAAAAGTTTTTTTTTAAAAATATATTAAAATATATTTTTTAACTTTTAAAATTAATACATTAAAATTATTAAAAAATAATAATAAAAATACCAATTCCATATTTTTTAAGATAAATATTCTTTTAAAAAAATATAATTAAAACAAAATACACCGAGCTGCCAAACAAGTATTTCCTTTTCTCCGTTCATGTTGAAGGCAAGGCAATAAAATATTGACAGGGACATTGCTCCTCTTTCTTCGTCCTCAGTTCTTTTTCTTTTTTTTTTCTTTCCCGGGGGGCGGGGGGGACATTGCCACTCTTCCACGACACCATGGTTTCTTCTTATCCACATCCATGGACCCAGAGAGATGAATTTCTCGTCGTCGACTAAAATTTCGTGGTAGTTCAAGAGACATCTTGTTATTCAACTATAAATATTTACATTAATATGACTGAAAACTATATGCTATAATTTATCTAACACTTTGCTAAGGTTAGAGCGAAAACCTTAGTTGGTTAATATTAATTTACATATTTATGGAATCAGTATTATACATAAAAATTAAAAAATTAATCCAATATACGTCCTCGAAAAAAATTAGAACACGGAAAAAATCTTAGTCGTTCCCTACTCCATTACCCTGCCTCTTGTTTATCTTACTATTCTCTCTAATTAATCAACTTCTACGGAGCAATCTCTTACTCATCTAACGTGGGTCTGCGTCACACCTCTGGAATCTGAATCATTATAGGCGCAGAAGTACTTTAAGTTATTATTTTTGTATTTACCATTATAATAGTATTTTCTATACTTTGTGATCATCTCTGAGTCAGCTTGACGGTTTATCTAGACGATCCTATCCTATATTATTGGAACAGTTGATGTTCGTCTTATGTTTTACTGTAAGCTTTGTCGAATGAAACAATTTATATCAGGAAATTTGTCTTTTTGTCACCTCCTATTCGAGAAGAATTATCCCAGCATGAAATGGCTCTAATCTCATTATTTTTAACAGCCTTTACCTGGTTTTAATGCAAGGCTCAGCTTTTAAAATGCCCATGGCATTGCAAGTTGATGCTCAAGTATGGTTCTTGGAGACGAGACAAAGAAGTCCGAACGCGTCAAATACGCGATTAGCAGAGCACAAATGGCTGGAAATTTTATTTATTTTCATAAAATTAACTTGTATTATCAAATACAGGTACAAGCTGCAAGGCCATTTCTTGATAATTCATAGTCACTAATAACTAATAAAAGAGATACATGCACCCATCAAAAACATAAAATATGATGATAACCCCATAATTGTTTTACAGAGAATCGTGGTTTCTAATCTGTGAAGACAAGTTCACAAGGGCACTGCACAATCAGAGTGATAATTTTTGCCCTCCTTTAAGATACAAGATCCCTGTAAATAGATAAGTCCATAATTCGCCAATCCACCAAACTAACCATGGTTAATCAATTTCCCACCTCCTTATAAATAACGACTCATCCTTTCCTTAACTCCTCAACCTCCTTAACCACACAGCACACGAGGAAACACAAGTATCGTTAGTGTATTTTCAATCATGGCTTCCACATCTTCTCTCGCGTCTTTCAGCTCCTCCTCCTCTCCTTTCATTGGCTCAAAGTTCTCGACCAATCAGCCTCATTCGCTTCCATTTCGTGCCAGCTTCCGCCCCTTCAGTGTCTCTGCCTCCTGCGCTTCCACCGCCGAGCGACCACCATCCCGCAATGCCACGCAAATATCTCTCTACGAAGTTCTCGGGATTCAAATGGGTGCCACTTGCCAGGAAATCAAGGCTGCTTACAGAAAGCTAGCAAGAACATTGCATCCTGATGTTGCAGCTAACTTTCAAAAGGAAGACACAGCTTATGAGTTCATTAAAGTACACGAAGCTTATGAAACTCTGTCGGACCCTGACAAACGTGCAGATTATGATCGCTCGCTTTTTAGACCTGGAAGGCAAATGAGCTCTCCGTTTGTAATGTCTGCAGCAACAATGGAAACAAATGTTGTAGCTGCTGGATTTCCTGCCTACACTAGGCGAAGATGGGAAACTGATCAGTGCTGGTAGCTGCAAAATTGTTTACTGGGCTGGATTTAACCCTGAATTATAGATACCCTAATCAGTTTCAGCTGATACAGAGGTGATGATTCCAACTGGGGATGGATTCAAGTAGCCAGGATCGGACCTCAATCTTGTAATCATGTAAATAGTTGCCTTTTTTACGGCCTGCAAGGCTGCAACCATAGATTCTTATCTGCACATGCTTTTGATATTCATGCATCAAATATTTCAGGGCCTCCTTCTCAGATATACCACACCCAGTTGTCGATGGTCCAAGAATTATTGTTTGATATACATAGCCTAAAGATTTAATTTAAGTTCTTTTCCTCGTCAAAACCTTCAAATACCAAAAAATAAAAAACAACTAAATTCTTGATTTTCTTGAACCTTAATACGTCTGATATATACGTTTGAAAAAGCTACTTAACATGGAAAGCAAATAAAAAAATCAAAGCAAATCCTAAGATTATCTCCAATTTATCTTCCCTAATCAAAACAAAATAAAGTTTACAAAATCAAATAAAATATTGACAATTAAATATATATTACGATAAAAAAATCAAACCATAAAACTGTGTCCATCCGTCCTCAATATCACAAGGATATTTCATTTGTAATTTACAAGGGAAAATAAGACTTCCCTTTTCACTTGGAGCTAGCATATAAATCCTTTTAATAAATGTTTTATTGCGAGATGGGACCTGTGCTAGATGATGGCTAGAGCTGAAATTAACTTTCAAGTTATCTTGTTTATAATTGATAGCATGCCCATTTGGATAAGCCACAGTATACAGATTCTGTTCATAACGTGATGGATAGAAATTTACATATTTTCTTGGAGTTGGAGATAATTACTGGCCTCGATTGTCTCTCTACTTATGAAAAGGATGGCTTCTGCCACTTGAAAAATGGATAACTACAATTTCTTGGATAAGGATGGGCAGACATGTCAAGTGAGAAAGCCTAAACGACTGTGATTTTTCTTTCTCAAACAAAAGATAAGTAGTCCGACGACATGACCCCATCTTTACCTTTTCGTTTGTCTGTTTTTTTTCTCAAGAAAAATGATGACAGGAGTCAGTTGAGCTATGGATAGCCATAGCAGCTCAGGATACATTTGATCTGCACTCATCAGTTCTCAATATCGGCAAAGATTGGCCGGACCTCGAGTATGAGACCCCGATTTATTTTTTGAATTAATTTTAAGAGTATATTTGATATAAAAAAATATTATTTTTTAAATTATTTTAATATGTTGATGTTAGAAAAATAAAAAAATATTTTAATATTTTTTTAAACAAAATAATATTTTTTTAAAATAACACACTCTATCAAGAATGACAAGGGATTCAACTAATTAAATTTGAGTTAATTTTGTTCGACATCCCTCTTTCCATGATCAGAGTTTTATGTCTAGAGGAGAATTTGTGTCTTGTTTATGGAAGTTCCTATGTCTATAACGAACACCATTTGAAAGAGAACGCCTTGGCATCAGCCACCATTTTTGCTTTTGCATACAAAGAGAAGGGAATCACATGGAAGTTGGATCTGTTTGAAATTGTAATACGGTTTGTAATTTAAAATATTTTTTATTTAAAAATATATTAAAATAATTTTATTTATATTTTAAAAATTATTTTTAAAATCAATATATCAAAATAAAAATATAATTATTTTTTTTAAATTTAAATTTTAAGAAAATATAGTTTCAATAGCTTTACCAAACACGATTTTAGAGTTATGAGCAATGTTATTAATTCTTGTCTGGGTTGGTTGGTTAATTTAAAACCCAATATAGGTTGTATTTTATAAAAAATAAAAAAATTAACCTTGTTTTTTTCAATATTCTTTTTTATAAAATGACTTTATTTTAATGTTTTTTTAATTAAATTTTAATTAATTCAAGTTAATCTACTCCTCAAATGTAACTCGGGTTTTACTTTGAGTTGACTCTCGATTCAGATTTAATATCAGAGTAATGGAGAGAGAGTAGATGAGGGTGTGGCATGTGGGAGAAGCTTTGTGGAGAGTTTGCGGGCGAGTGGAGTCTATGATAGGCCACTCGTCTTCATTTATCCATTTCTAATAGGCCATAGCTCTAGGCCCACGCTGTATGGGTTTTCAAAATTACCGGGCGTGATTCGAACTCTTCTTTCAAAAATGACTTGCCATGGCAGCATAGCTGCAGCGCCTCAAAGAAGCAGCAATTGTTAGCAATGGCTCGTCTGATCCGGCAAATGGCCGTTTCTACCTAACCATTGCTTCTGTCATGCTGCGTTCAACTACCTCCTCTCTAAATCTTTAATTTTATCCATCAAAGCCATCTCTCCTCGTCTCTCTCTCTCACTATAGTTACAGCTTCTAATCGTAACGTTAATTTTCTATCACGCGGTCCAGAAACAACTTCTGATTTTTGGACAAGGAGGAAATGCAAGCGATTCGAATTCTGAATCATACAAAAGCCGCAAACAGAAAAAACGCGAGGCTCGACTTGCCATTCGTTGGGGCATGGAGCTGGCTTCTTTTTCTCCACCTCAAATCAAACGCATTATCAAGTGGTGAACGCAAATTAACTTCCCTTCTTATTCCCCTCCCCCCCCAAAAAAAAAATAAAATAAAATCACCAACGTTAAAGCTATTCTTTGCAGTTTAAATTGTGTCTTGCTTGGGATTTTCTAGGGTGGCTTCACTTGAGTAAGACGTATTCGATGCGTAATGTTAGTCAAGGTACTTCTGTGGTAATATTATGTGTCTTTACTCTTTCGGAGTGCGTTGATTTTTTAGCTGTTATATGTTTTTAGCGAGGGAGGCAAATGAAGATAATGTGCGTGTTTTTGTCGCAGAGACCAGGACCGGATGTGCGGCAAGGAAAGCGGAGGCAATAAAATTATATCGGTAGTGAGCTCTGTATCTTTTAAACACTATCCTTGAGTAACTTTTTTAAGAGATTATGGTTGGCTTAGCTAGCTACGTTGTCTGTGTTTGTGTTTTGCCTTGCTGTGAAATATGGGGTATCAAGTTGAAGCAAATGCGTGGAAGTAATCTTAGCTTTGGTGCATGCTAATGCATTTAATGTTACTAATCGTGGAACAAGACTTGTTGCGTATTTAATGAGAAAGATGTTCGTTTCATGGTGTGGCTTTTATTTCTCTCAATCAAGTAAACTGTGTGCCATGCAAGAACATCATAGGTGTATATCTTGTCTTGTAGAGAATCTTTAACATCGAGTTTTAGCATTATAAATGTGTTCTTAAATCTTGATTGCTATGTGCAATGTGTGGGTAGGGATCAAATTGTTGCGGGATGTAGAAACTGAACTGATGGATGCTTTGATTCATGCCTACAGAAGATGGTGATTGGAGTAGGCTGCAGGGATTTTCTGGTCTGGAGGAAAAGATTATTGGCGATGACAATGAAGAATCTGGAGAAAGCGAATACAATGTGGAAGAGGAGGCATGGTAAGCAATTATTACCTTCGGTTGTTGTTTTGAATGGCAATACAGTTGGGGTTATGAACGCATATCTCAAATTCTTCAATCTTCTTCTGGTCTAACTCCAATTATGAAATCTGTTAATTGAAGACAACACTGATCTTATTTTAACTTTCTTCACTACCAATTCGGTATTGAACGCAAACCTATCATTACAGCTCTTTTCTTGGTCTACAACTTATGGATGCAATTCTCACTTCCCTAGTCTTGATTATGTCTTATTGCATTTAGCTTCCGCAAGCAGAAGCTTGCATAAGCGTGGTAAGTGGAAATAATGAATTAGAACTCCAAGGAAGCTGGAGATTGTATTTGAAGATTTATGATGATTACACATGAAAATGGAAAACAAAAATTCCAAGATGACACATTACATGTTTCTTGTACAATTTTCAGGGGTCACACGAGTACATTGATATAGCAACTAGTTGGTTCGGTGGCCTGATTAACAGAGACATAAAAGTTATCAATGAAGTTTATGCACTTCGAAGCATTGATTTTGACAGTCAGGTCAGTGAAATGTCACCCTAAGTGTATCAGTTACTGCATATCAGAGTCGTTCATGAGATATCTCTAACAATGGGCTAACGATTCCTACTGCGAGTTTGTTGATGAAAACATGTTGTTTGGAAAGAAAAAAGGGGGTGAGAATTCATATAAAGCCACCACATGAACCATCACTTGGCTTTCTTTCTTCTTTTTTTCCCAACTGAAGAAATAAAGAACTATCAACAGGAGACTTCATTGCTTCCCGGACGATTACTTGGCTCTTGGGAACCCAGCGTATTTAACCCTACACATTCTACGCATGCTTATATCATTATATAGTCCAAGAAGCAGAGAGCGTGGTCTGTCTGTATAATTGGTTGCAAGGATGCCTTCAATGGTAATATTGAATTGTTTATCATCTATCTTTCCTATGATAGAATGATCTATCAAGCAGGAACTACATAAACATGTGTGAAGAATGCATGCAGTTCAAGAACGCAAGGGAGTTGCAGAAGAAAATGAGCAGGAAGTGGAAACTGCAATCACAGCTGCCAAAAATTCCCTCGCCCGTTTCCTCCATGGCCTTGATGAGCAAATGCCGAGTGAATCTAATCATATTGATTTGTAATATAAATAATTTTTTATCATTGCATATTTTCTCCACAAAGCGTCTAATAAGTGTCTCATTGATCTCAGCAATTTATACTGGGCACAACACTGACGAGCCACCTCATAGAATTATAGACTATATAGCTTGGGCTTAGGCTCGTGGATGTAAACACGGCTTGTAGAGTCATATCTTTTGCTCTTGAAGGCCAGGCCCATTACCATTCCCCTTTCCTTCCCTTTTCCCTTCGGCCGTGTTTGATTGCAGGAAAGTGAATTCTTGGAATTCACTTTCCTTGTTTTCCCATGTTTGGCAACAACATGGAAAACTAGTCAACGGAAACTTAATTCCGGTCAACACAGAAAACACAACTTTAATAAAGAAAAGTGTTTTCCTTTTGAGAAGAACCGGAAAACACTTTTCTTTTTTTTCATTACACTCATTTTTCTCACATGCTCAAATCACGGTCTCTCTCTTTTCGTCAACAATTGGGACGTAACAACAATTGCATCATTTCCATTCTTCCTCACTCACATTCTGCAGAACCAAACAAACCACAAATCAAAGCAAAATCCCTACCCTGAAGATTACTGTGAACCAATCAAAGCAAAATGGCCAAACTTCCCCAGCAAAAAGCATTCCCTACCCGGTTTCCCTGTCCCCGGTTAGCCACCATATCAAGGAATTAATCAACCCTTGCTACCCTGAAGATTACTGTGAACCAATCAAAGCAAAATGGCCAAACTTTCCCAGCAAAAAGCATTCCCTACCCGGTTTCCTTGTCCCCGGTTAGCCACCATATCAAGGAATTAATCAACCCTTGCTCTTTTTTTTTCAAGTCCCAGTAGAAGTAGTCGGGTGAGAGAGGGAGGAGAACTGGGAAGGAGGAGTGGGAAGGGAAAGGGGATGACAGAAACCTAGAGAAACCGAACAGGG
>Ga0325414_1009382_pt1 | contig 10311 bp, 7 predicted proteins | sample PopdelMetagenome_8_FD_206183 | JGI IMG/M metagenome (GOLD analysis project Ga0325414, IMG submission 206183) | Populus deltoides microbial communities from Bellville, Georgia, United States - Leaf-PdKOR-R3 | ecosystem: Host-associated > Plants > Phyllosphere > Phylloplane/Leaf | place: USA...
ATATATATATATATAAATAACAAATCAAATAAAAATACTGAAAAAAAATATTATTTCAACTAATAATTTTTTTTTAATTTTGATTTAGTGTATTCTTTGGGATGCTTTAATAGCATGAATCACGTTGTTAAAAACTTGGTTTTAAAAATGTTTTTTAAATATATTATAATAATATTTTTTTAAAATTTATTTTTTAAAAAATAAAATTTTAAAAAACACGGTAGAAACTGGAAACACTGCCCGTAAAAACGCTCCCTGCTGCAAATAGCAAGTCTGAAGACCCCTGTGAAGAACACCAAAATCGAATCTCATGTGCAAAATCGATGGATTAGGATGAAAATAGAGAGAAGAAGTGTTGCCGGTGTGGGGAGGATCAATTTTTTTTTTGTATTGGTAATAAAGACGTTGATAATGAACTTGTTGCTCAACATGACTGGAGAAATGGCGTTGTTAAAAGCTGTTTGAGAGCTGTGGTTAGGGTTGTGAAAAGGCTGGGTTTTGGTTTTTATTTGTTGCGCAGTTGACTAATAATGTGAAAGCCGCCGTGGGAACCTTCTAATTTCAGACAAAATTGGATTGGTTTGTCCAGATCTTTCAGGTAGCTTATTGAGGTTTTGGTCATTGTATTTCTTTCATTTTGCTTTTTTTATTGGTATTTGATTCGGGATGGCACAAATTCATGTGTTGACCGTATGAAAGGGAAGATTTGAATGGCATCTCTTCTCTTTTATTCTAATTCATTCCATATCTGTGTGTACAGAATCCTCAAGTTATTGAAAATGCTGAAAAACCTAGGACAACCCCTTCAGCTGTTGCCTTTACCCAAGAGGGAGAGTTGCTTGTGGGCGCTCCACCAAAACGTCAGGCTGTGACTAATCCAAGCAATACAGTTTTTTGAACTAAGCGTTTGATCGATAGGAGGTTCGATGATCAAAGGAGATGAAAATCGTTCCATCTGAGATAGTCAGGTCTCCGAATGGGTTTGTAGCCAATGGCAACAATGTTCGCCTAGCCAAATTGGGGCCTTTATTCTGACCAAGATGAAAGAAACTGCAAAAGCATATCTCGGAAAAGGAATTTCAAAAGCTGTGATCACTTTGCCGGCCTCTTTCGTTGTCCTCCATGGTCCAGAAAGTTGATTTATTGATTTTTTTAATATTTTTTTTATTATCGTGAATATTCAAGTTACCGTAACTCGATTATTTTTTTTAATACCTTTGTTTTGTGTGATGAATGATAAATACTAATTTCAGTTCTTTAACTCGCAAGTGTAAAACAATCATTTCATTATTTTTTCTTTATTTATTATCGAAGGTTGAAACCCGCTAAGTTGTTATTTAAAAAATAATAGTTCTAATAAAAAAAATGTAAGAAAAAAAAAACAAGAGAAAGAGGTTTTTATTAAAAGGATATTTTTTATTGCTAATTTTTAAGATTTTTTTTTAATTATTTTAAGTTTTTACCCAGTAAACAATGTAGCTAAAAACAATGTTCAAAAAATATATTAATAAGAGAAGAAAAATTTATACTAGAAAATGATTTTTTTTGAAATAATTAAATAAATAAAATTTAAGAGCTTGTGGCAATCAAATATTTTTATGTTGATTTTTCAGCTTCTTGTTTGAGTTTTTAGTTGGTATTAGTAATTTTTTTAATTTTTTACAAGATAAGATAGTTTTTAATTTATTTTATTAAATACACGCACAAACTTTCCAATAATAAATTATATTTTTCATGATAACAAAAAATGTGTTCACAGCTTCTTCATTATTATTTTTTTACATTAAAAATTAAATTTGCATGGACGCAGCATAGCACGCACGGTATTTGACTAGTTCTTATAGATAAGCTATATAGATCTTAATTAGTAGAAGCTTAAACTTTCTAAATTACCCCTTTTCAAGGCCGCAAGTCTTGAGATTTAACTGTTGTGCCAAAGAACAATTAGTAACGACGACGTTGATAGCTTAAAAAACTGGACACAAGCAGCCCCCCCCCCTGCAGCTGAGGCATGAACCCAGAAGGTGGAGTCACCTAAATACGGGAATCATCGATCTGGACTTGCTTCTCCAAGCTTCGCCAGAAATTAAATTCACACATTGATTACCCTAGGCGCTTTCTAGCTCCCTTAAAACATGATGCCTTAATTTCCCAGAGTTCGATTCCCGTGCATTCTCAATACCAAACCGAAGTGAAAACAATTCACCAAACCAGAAACGACTTGGATCATCACCTATTTGTTGCGAGCATACCAAACCAGCCAACAGGTACAATAAATGCTCCTACAATCTCTAGCTACACATAATAAGAGGGTTGAAAAACCTTCATCAGCAGCCATGAATCCCAGGTACCATTAAAGAAATCAGGCGTGAGCTACCTATGATAACGAAGCTCGTTGGTTGGAAAGAATCTGAATTTTGCGGCAAAGTTTCCAAATTAAGAACCTTCGAGTTAGAGCCCATGGAACGTGGGCAAGGCCGCTTCATGACCAACTAGCAACCAGACTTCGCGGAGTAGGAACCTGAGGAAATTCCTCCCAGCTTTCTACTACTATTCTATTAGGTGCAGAGGATTAGCTAAAGGAACAGCAGATATAAAATCCTGATCACCAGGAAGTGAAGTATGAAGTCGGAACGTGTCCCAGGTTGTAGAGCTTTAAGTAGTGTCAGTAACCATAAAAAATGATAATCCAGAAAATTGATATTTGGCACTACAAGCTTCGAGACAGCATCCCCAACCCATAAGAAAAATTGACAACAAGAAAGGGATGGAGAGCGAAGTTCTAATTAGAAAGCTCATAGCCATTTCCAATGCATATCTCACTGTACAAAGTGAAGACTGTTATGAGTAGCTTTGTTTGATAGAAAAATAAGACACAACAATAAGAAAAAATTGATAACAATAAAGAGATAGAGAGCAAAGTTCTAATGAAAATTAGAAAGCTCATAGCCATTGCTGATGCATATCTCACTGTACAAAGTGAAGACTGTTATGAGTAGCATGTCTAATAGAAAAATAAGATTCAAAGAAGTAAATGGAATTCAGAGCTTCAAGGTAAGATCAGGTGCTGATGAATCTGTCCTTGATGGTGGTGGCCTTGCTTCAAAATTCATATTTGAACTTTGAGCAAACTCTAATCCCGAGTTACCACCAACATCCTCATCAACCTGCCTAAAACTCCCTGGCCAATATGAACCCACATCATCTTCTTCCATGAACATCGGCATTCCGTAATAGCCTTGCCCAAACCTAGCTCCACCTCTTGTATTAGCAGGCGTTTGAGATTGTATGAGACTTTGGTGCATCGCAGCATGGGCTTTGATCCCAAGAGACCGAAACGCAGAACCATGAAGTGGAAGAGAAGCCAAGCTAGTATATCTATCTGAAAGTATTCCCATACGCATTGCTCGCTTTGCCATTGTTCGCTCTCTCTTATGCGCATTTTGGTGACCACCAAGTGCCTGTGAGCTGTAGAACTTTCTGCGGCAGTAATTGCAAGAGAAAACTCTTGGGATGGTCGTGTTTGGAGCATGGGCAGCTACTTCACTGCTAGTCTCACCTGTTCCCTTCAACTCAATTTCACTGGAGTTGAAATGGAGTGATAAATCAAGGGAAACAGGCACTGGATTCTCTTGAAGCTTAATGAGATCTGTGAGAGAGGAAGAAGGGGTGGTGCTTTCCTTTGATGGATCGGGGGACGGTGCATGCATAGATAAGTTGGATGCTACTTGGCTACTAACTTCTGAATCATTTTCGAAATCCAATTTGGATTTTGGAGGTATCATGACTGGGTGATAGAGTGAAGTACTTGGGCCAATATGTACTACCACAGAAAAACTGCTGATAACCGGATAATGCTTCACCTGCAGTTACAATGATTCAATTAATTGCCTCGAAGTGAGAATTTAAAGACTAAACATTGGAACAGATATATATGGTTCGTTCTATACCTATACCATATCTACTAAAGCAATTAAGGGATTGTGCCTGTTTTCTAGCTTGAAAGCACAACAAAATAGTCTAAAAGCACATCACAGCACAACAACTCTAATCCTGTCCAAAGTTCCCTGCATGTCTTAAACACACCCCAGACTCCAGAACAATTCAAAAAGATTAACAATCATTACATGGTTCATAATGTGCACCTGTTAAGGTGGTCCAAACAATTCAACCAACCAAAATCTTTTTTCTCTTTTCCATTCTTAATGAATAGAATAACACCACAGGAAAGGCTAACTTTTTATTTTTATTCTTTTTATTTATTTATTCAGAGAGAAAAGGCTGATCTCATCATCTCAAAAGCTCTCATTCCAGGAGAAGAACATAACTTTGGAACCATTCAAACCAACATCTCATGACTTCAAAAATTTAGGCCAAATTTTCTCCAGCTGGGGAGAGCTGATGAAATCTCAATCAGGAGGTAAATAATATAGTTTGAAGTGTTCAAATATGTTTCAACCGACTCATGCCAAACCATCTAAGGAATTCCTTTTTCTTTCTGTCATGTCCAGGGTTGATATTTAGCTTGTATATATCCTTTCCTCGTAAACCCGTCCTTTTTATAACTTCAGCCAAACTGACTTTCAGATCAATGACTTCATTCCACGGTTTGTTCTCCTTGAATGCAGATCACCCACTAATATATCTCAAGCTCTACAATACACGTGATTGAATCATCCTATACGAGCTTCCCTCAACTCTTCTAAATGAGTGCATCAATTTTCTAAGAAAATTTCCTCGACTAGTTAGCAGTATCTGATGGAAAAAAGGGATCATCTCCTATTTCTGTGGCCTTGTTGCTGTTTCCATGTAGACAACATCTTAACCTCATTTCTAGAAAGACCATCGGCCACTTGTGAACTTGCTTGATTGATTTCACTCCCAATAAGCTTGACCCACACAAAGCACCTCAACTTTAGCTTTGATTTCACATCAGTTATTTTGAGGATCTTTTTCATCACACAGTTCCAACGAATCATTAACCAAATCACTGTATTGACTAGTAGACGCTCCCTGTTCCCCGTAAACACTTGAACTGGTTAGTTATTCCTAATTCCTAGTGTCTGTGATATGTATCGCTGTTATAAAAGTTCACATGCATGTATTTATGTGTCTGTGCTAGACTACTTTGTAATGTTTTTGCAATAAAAAAGCATTGTGTTGGAGCTTTTAGATTATTATTTTTTCACTCAAACGGGAGCAATTAAGGTAAAAAAACCATTTCCCCAATTGACTTTTCCATGTAGCATCACACCTTTGAAATGATGGAAAGTAAAAACCATGCACCTCTGAACTGCAGAGCATCTCACAACTATTCAGACTTGACCTCGCATGGTAAAGTTGCAGATCTCCAAAACTCCCACAAAATTCATGAATTTTCATTATCTATCATGCATATATAATTCTTCGAAACAACAGAGGCATCATTCAATTAATGTTTTGCCAGAACCAGACCATGTCATTTTTTACAGATCATCTGTAGTTCCTCAAACTTTTATCTCAAGAAAATTACTTCAATTGACATGTCAAATGGCTCTTAACTTAATCCACAACTTGTGAATAGATAAAAGTGGCTGGCTTCCATTATATCAATCCATACCATACCTAAAACAAATAGAACTGCAACACCACCCCATGTCAAAACATGTAATGACTAGGTTACATTTAAGGGCATTCCAATTAAGTTAAGAACCAAGTAATCCTACATTTAGGAAAAGCATTTTAAGAAATTAAGAATGCGCCTACAACCCCTTCTCCTTTGGAAGAGGTCGAAAATAATGGTTAAAGTGAAGGATAAACATTTCTTAGTTGTATGGTCTGATGCAGTTTCAATCTGAACGAAAGCTCTACACTCATGCAAGAAGCAGGAATTGCCTCAGTTATTGGGAAAAAAATTGCATTTCAGATTACCATTCCAATTCTGTGCAAAATCAATTATAAAACAAGGGAGAGGAAAAGGCAAAAATGCAAAAAGCCCTCATTATCAACAACTCAGAAGAAAAAAAAGCAGAAAATTGAACTCAGCTGCAGGCCATCAATAAAACCCAAAATCATTAACAAAACAGTACATTTGAAGAACATAAACAAACACTAAATGATAGGGTGAGTCAGCATATGTAGAGTATACCCATAAAACAAAGAAGATATTAGAGTAACACAAAAGAAACGATAAAAGATAAGAAATAATCAAAAACCGAAAGAAGGAAGTGCAAAAACGAAATAATATGCAGCGATAATTAGGGAAGCGGTTGAAGTTCCTTACATGGTATCTTGAAATTCTCGAGTGAGCTTCAAGGACATAGTACAACTGTTTTGGGAAAAGAGAGAGAGAGAGTCCGTGTGAGTAATCAAAGTAGTTTTTTTTTTAGTTTTTACCACATATGGAGTGAGATGAAAGTAGATAAAAAGAGAATAAAGAGAGAGAGAGAGAGCGATGCAAGCACTTGTGGGAAAGCAGAAGTCGAAGAAATGGAGAGGATGGTGCAAAGACAGATAAGTCAGAGACAGAAGAAAATAAAATAAAAGCAGATAACGCAATAAGCACTCTGATGTTGAATTTTGGGTCCTTTCCAAGTCTTTCAATCAACAACAGCTACACAGTACATTGATATCAATGAATGCATGAATAAAGAGAGAGAAGATGTGTGAGAGAGAGAAAAGCATACAAAACGACAGAGAAAGCAAAGACAGCCCCCACAAAAAGACACTCGAATCAAGTGTTCGTGATTTCATTTCATTCCTAAAATTTCGTTCTCGCCCCTCTTTTTTTCTTAAAAAAAAAAAAACAGAAAAGAGAAATAGTACTCCAGTCTCCACTTGGATATCAGATTCTCTACGCTGTCTTTTTACCCCCTTGCTTCTTTCCCCTTTTATTGTAAAGATGGATTCCCATGCCATCTCCGTCTCTCACACTTGGTTTTTGCAGCTCACATGCACATGAACCTTCATCTAGCCCACACGTTTTTATACTCTCTACAAACAGTTCTGCAATATAATGTGGCCTATTGATGTCACTCGCAAATGAGACAAGGCCACAGACCAGACGGTAGCCTCAGATGAGGACCCTTTTTTTCTAACGTCTACTATCATTAATTTTTTCTTCTTAATTATAATTAAGATATTAGCTGGGATCCCCACTATTTTTGTTGGATAAGTCGTAAATACTAAGACTGAGCATCTCCGTCCTTCCGTGATGTTGGGAAGTCGTATTGACTTTAAAAAATAAAAAATATTTTAAAAACTTATTGTTATTATATTTATTTATTTTGTTAGAGAATCAAGTCATCGGTTTTACGGTGATTATCCATGGATAAGAGATTTCAAGTCTCTCTATCGCACCTTATTTTCTGATTAAAGATTTTTATAATACTAAATTAAATTCACATCTATCATCATCGCACGAAACATGATATTTAAAAAAAAAAAAAAAAAGTAAATTGACATTTTAGATTATAGACATCTGTAATTCATTTTCGCTCATATTGATTATTGATTGGCAGCTCGTAGTGGCCACATCAATCCAATCAATAAAGAATGACGTGTGCCATGATTACTTTGTATAGTTGTGAATTGTTGAGTGTATTTTAGCATTTTATTCATGTGCAATATTTTTAAGAAAAAAAAATATATTAGATTTATATATAATTATTCATACAATAATTGAAAATATTATCATATATCTAATTTCATTTAAAGAAAATGATATAATCAAGTTATTTTTTAAATATCATCTTGATTATTTATCTAAATATAATTTTATTTTAAAATAAAAATTAAATGAATGTAGCTCATGCATGTTTGGGCTTGCAAGGCAAGGCACGCGCTTCTAACCTTAAAAAAATAACAGCCCATACATGACTAGGCTTCAAAGAATGACTTAATATGTTTAGGTTTATAAGATCAAACTCAAATGTTTGGCTTTTAAAAAAAAAAAAAAAATCAAGTTTTTTTGGACTAAAATGTCATACCTACAAGCTTGGCATAAAAGGGAAATCTCAAGTGTTTTTAGGGCAAATAAAGTGTAATTTATTAAAACATTGAAGTTTGAATTGAGATATTAGTCTTATGATTCCTAAAATTTATACTTCAACTTATTTTAGCAAAAAAAAAACACTTATAAAAATTCATATAAACCTTAATAATTTTATTTTCAACTCTAAAACAATATTTAATCAATTTAAAAATCAAATAAAAAAACAATCATGGACCTTGATTTACTTTCTTCCAACATGGTTAAAGAGAAAAACCATATATATTCAACTTTCTTTCCAAATACAAACTTATTAAACCAAATTCAACTTTTTATATTATTGGTAAGTAGCAAACCAAAATTTTTCTCTCTTCTCCCTTCTCTAACGAGTTCCTTTCTTTTTTATTAGTATCCATGAATCAGAACATGAATAAAATGAAGTTTTATATAAAATATCAAACAGTTAAAACCATAAGAACAGAAATATGAAAATAAAAAACTTTAAGCATCAAATTGAGCTTTTCATAAAAACTTCAAGGTCCAAATTGATTTTTTTTTTCAACATTAATGGACTGAAACATGAGTGGAAATAAAGTTTTAGGACTCAGATATAAAACAATATATAATGAAAAATTTAAAAGAGAACATTTTAGACACTAAATTGAATCGTTTCAAGAACTTCAAGGATTAAATTAATTTTTTTCTCAGCATGGATTGAAGAACGAAAAAAATAAAGTTCTAAGGACTATAATGTGAGAAAAATGAAATTTCCAACTGATATTAATTGTAAAAATTAAACGAGTATATGGTGATATTTTTAAGCCATCACAGTAAAACATATAACAAATAAAATAATAAAATTTGATTTTGAACATTAAGTAATTCTTAACAGGTACTATAAGAACATTCATTAGCCTGACTAGGATATCAAGTTGCTGCTTTGTTAAAAAGAAGAAGACATTCTTGTTTTTCAATATGTATTATTCGGCATGTTTGATTAATTAAATTCAGGAGTAAAAAAATGGGAAGATATAGTTTTTTTCCCGTTTCGTCTCAAGTGGGGAAGGGGGGTCTCAATTACTAGTTTACTACTAGTCTATTATGGCTTGATTTTATTTTATTATCGTAACTATTTTTATTTTTAACACGATTTAAAAATTTAGAACAAGTTGTTAAATTTTAATTGAATTATAATGTTTAATGAAATTAGGTTTGTCGTAGTTCGTTATTCAGAGCGATGGAGTAATCTAGTGGTGAGAAAACTTATAATTTATTAATAAAATAATTCAGTTTGATGTTTCGTATGCTGCAGATTTTATCCTTCCAAGTTAATTTACTCATCTAATTAACGAGCTAGTGTGTGTTTTTATCCTAGTCACTTCCAGACACCTATTTCATGGAAACGGAGCGTTTTATAAAGGATAAGAATCTCTTTCCGCTTTCTTCTTCCAGTTGAAAAGACAAGCAGTAGTCCTTGTGGAGATTCTAAAATCATTTCGGCCCCGGGAGTGTTCCTGTTATTGAGTGCAAATCTGTGTCGAACAGATGCATTGGAATGGGCCAAGCCCATCTTTTCCTGTATATATAAAATATGCTGCTTGCCAACATCTGTCTTTTCAATTTTATTTCTTACAAGATGTTAAACCCTGCTGAGGTTGGAAAAACATTTTGAGCTGGGAAGCATGTCAAACTTGGCTGGATTAACTTTAAAGATTTTTTAAAAAAATGATGTTATTTTAATAAAAATAATTAATTCATATTTATTAATGACTTATTTATTCACTAACATGATAATTCAATGATTTAAATTATCGATTATGTAAGTTTTCAGTGATTATGAGATTTGTGAGATTCGAACTGGTAATTTTTAAAAAACAAATCTAAATATTAACCAATTGAATTAATCCCTCCAGATTTTCTGGAGCCAATTCTTGGTAAATATGTTCTATGCCATAGTTATATTTCTCATTTTGTTTCCCTTCCCTTGATGACTTGTAGCTATAGTCTCACCTTTCATAGACTCTCAAGGCAGAACTGGAGTGTGGAGTTGATGGGTGCTGAACAATACTGAGAAATTTGCGTGGGTGGAGTTGACTGTTTTACTGTGTAGCTTAGTGGCTATAGCACCAAACTATAACCCACCTCATCCAGGTTCGGGACATGCTTTTTGAAGATCATGTGGTACATCCACTTCACCTAACGATGGGGAATACAAATTTCATCTGGTTTTTGTTTGTGTTTTTAAAAAATATGTTTTAAAAAAATTAATTTTATTTTTATTTTAATTAATTGGTTTTAGTGTTTTTTGGATTTTTTTAATATGTTAATGTCAAAATAAAAAA
>Ga0325414_1009383_pt1 | contig 10311 bp, 4 predicted proteins | sample PopdelMetagenome_8_FD_206183 | JGI IMG/M metagenome (GOLD analysis project Ga0325414, IMG submission 206183) | Populus deltoides microbial communities from Bellville, Georgia, United States - Leaf-PdKOR-R3 | ecosystem: Host-associated > Plants > Phyllosphere > Phylloplane/Leaf | place: USA...
ACATGCCATGAAAAACAAATAAAAAATAAAAAAATACTTGAAAAAAATTAATTCAACCCTTTTTTCATATAAAAAAAAGTAATTGGGTATTAATTTACGGTTAAAAGAGTACATTAATGCAAAAAAGAAAAGGAGTTTTAGGGTATTGATTTTATATTTTTTATTAACGTGGGTGTCCGAGCCAGTTTATACGCACCTCGATTAATTTCACGTGTCCTGAAGTTAACTACCATGTAAGTCTCCAGTGGTCCTGAGATTTATGAGACTCGAACTGGTAATCTCTAAAAAGCAAACTCAGGAGCTAGTCAGTTAAGTTACCCTGAGGATTGGATCTAGATTTTATTAAGAAAAAAACCGGTTGATCCACCGAGTCAATCTAGAACCCGGGTGACCCGACAAAACCCGGAAGAAACTTTTTTTTTCAAATGTGTTTTTTCTTCTAGCTAGAGATCCATCTTTTTTCATACATGAAAATAACAAAAAAAAATAATTTAAAACAATAAAAATTTTAAAATATTTTAAAAATATAATTTTACTACAATCCAAAACACACCCATGCTCCCTCAGCAACCACCACGAAATTACCACCCTAAATTCGGGCTCAATAATTTATTCCTTAGCAATTATTGCTTGCTCTTTGACAATTATTGCTTGGCTAATAATTTGCAAAAAAAAATTGCTTTTTTTCTTTCCATCCAGCCAAGCAGTTTGGTCTCCCTCACTGAACACTTTAGCACAAGAATCACACTAGATGTGGTTAAAAGAGTACCATAATGCAGAAAAAAAAGGAGGAGTTTGAGGGTATTGATTTTATTATTTGTTAGGTAACGATGTAATCTAATGTGTTGATGTGGAAAATAGCACTAAGTTTTTGGCATGGCCATTGATGAGAAGCAAAAGCAGTAGCAGTCCATCAGGACTATCACCATCCTATCGCCGACATTCCATGTGTGAAAGTGTATTATTGTCATAAAGTTTTTCAAACTTTCAATATAGAGAGAGAAATAAATAAATAAATAGAAAGCGCAAAGGAAACAATACGATAAATTTAAACTATACTAAAGGTCAGTTTTTCACTGTGTGAATCTACGGTGAAAGTTTGATTTTGCACATGGTAGATAAATTTAGGTTTAGGAGTATAAATTTTTTTTATATAATTACACTAAAGAAGAATATTAATTGGTAATTTTACATTTTTTTATAATATAATTATCAAATAACCCTTAAAAAAATTCCTCTTAGTTTAGGGTTTTTTTTTTCATCTCAATTACTTAATTGTCCCTAAAAAATAAACTCTCTTTACTATGGATGCAAGGTCATTTTAGATTTTTTGCTATATTTTTTTTAATTAATGTGAGTGTCTAGATAGTTTATACATACCTCGACTAATCTCATGGGCCCTGAAGTTAACGATCATGTAAGCCTCCAGTGACCCTGAGGTTTGTGGGACTCGAACTAGTGATCTCGAGGTAACAAACTCAAAGTCTAACCAGTTGAGCTACACCCCTGAAAATTGGGTCTAGATTTTATGTAACTATGTAATCTAATCGGTTGATATGGAAAATGGCACAAAGTTTTTGGCAGTCCATAGTCTTACAGCTAGTACTAAAGTTTTTTTTTTTTCTAAATTAAAGATGAATATTTTTTGTTGGCATCAAATAATTTAAAATGAGAATTAAAGAGCAGAGGGTTTAAGCAGGAAATATTAAAAGAGAAGGTTTTGTGTAATTATTAGATAATTGAAATCATCACTAATCTTCTTTTTTCATTTTTTTTTAATTATTATTATCCCTAGCATGCACGAAACATTGAAACACCGCAATTTTTCATGATAAAATCCAAAGGATTGGTACTTTGGTGTTTGTGGGGCTGGTAAATGGAAGAACACGTGTTTGTGGGGCTGTTATTTCATTCAAGGTGCGTACTTTGGTGTGTATCACGTGTTGGTTGCATTGACTGAATATGATAGTGGGAACTTATTTATCAAGAATTAAAGCAGCAGTTGCTTATGGATAATTAGCTCTTCCATCCAGCATTAATTCTATTATCAATTATAGTTTAGTCATAAAGTTTTTCGAGGAGAGAAATAAAAAGGAAAAGGAAAAGGAAACAACCCCCACTCCATCTTTCCCTTCTTTCCATGAAAAAAGCAAACACCCCATTTTGATTTTGATTTTCAATCAGGATGAGTGAGAAAGAAAGAGAGGACAAGCCGACAAGGAGTCCTCTCTCTCTTTCCTTGTTTTTTTAACGCGTGGAGCCCGCAGTTGTTGCCACCAAATTCCTTGCTCAGTATTTGAAAATTTTCCTAATTTTTTTTCCTCTACGTGCTGTTACCTTTTACCTCTTTTATAATTATTATGATTATTGCATTGCTAATAATTTGCAATAAAGATGATGAATATTTTTTAGCCAATTCAAAATAACAAGATAAGGTTTGTCTTACCTGAAAATTCTAAAAATATTTATTATCCTAAAAATTCTTATATTAAAATCTTAATTTATCACATGAACTGAGTCTATATGCTAAAACCAGAAAAAAACAAAAAACAAATGTAACAAAAAAAATTCTACACAACACAATTAATTATAGGATCGTATATTTTGAGACTAAATTGAGATTTTTGAATTATCTTTAAACATAACATGATTTTAATAGGTGCATTGTATATCCTTTGAATTTATTAGAAGTAACGTGTAATGTAAAGTATGAACCGCTTGCCATTAACTAGCTTTTTCAATTGGATTTTTTTATTTAAATGAAAAGGAAAATTTATTTTATTATGAAAAAAATATTTATTTTTCTGATATATCTAATAATAATAAATTAGAGATAATAACAAGAAAATAGAAAGTAGATTGAATAAATGGTATCAGTTCCTATTATGATAAATCTAGTGAAAAAGAATAGAATGAATTAAAATATTCTTAATAAAAAAACACAATAAAATATTCTTAATAAATATAAAAGATGGGTGAAATTAGATAAGACGAAACTACCAATAAGTAAATTTCAATATGTAATTGTGTAGATTTCGATTAAAAGAGCTTTAATTTAGGAAGTATATTAAAAAATAATATAAATTATATTCTAGAATTTATTTTAATAGTTTAAATTTTTTGATGAATTAATAAGTCTTTACAAATAAAAGATATCGTTTTACAATAAAATGCATTTTTAGAAATGAAATTATTTTAAATTAAGCGTGCTCGAGATTGTTCGAATTATTAATTAATTATAATTAATTTTATGTCTTCAGAGGAAACAAAAGGGAAGGACAAAATTATCTTCCCCTCAATGATAGACCTAGCCCACTTTCCAAATCAGTCCCCTGGTAAATAGAATGATGGTCCCATAAATTGCTTTTTTTCTTTCCAGCTCATCAAGCAGTTTGGTCTCCCTCACTGGACCCCTTTAGAATGGGAATCACACTAGAAAATTTAAAAGTAATTCGAAGTATCATTAAAGCCTATAAAAATGGAACTGATAATAATATAGTTGGGATTTTGAAAAAAAATTGATAAAAAACCATATAAAAAGAAATTTGAAACCAAGTAATCTTAAAAAACCAAAATAAACATGCCATGAAAACAAATTTAAAATAAACAAAATACTTGAAAAAAATAATAATTCAACCATTTCTTCATAAAAAAACAGTAATTGGGTATTACTTTATGGTCAAAAAGTACAATAATGCAAAAAAAAAAAAAAAGAGTTTTAGGATAATGATTTTATTATTTGTTTAGGTAACTATGTAATCTATACTTGGAAAATAGGACTAAGTTTTTTTTGTCAAAAGAGTAACTGTGTAATCTAATATTTATCTCTCAAATCCCTAATCCAATTGATCATATAATTAAATAATTGTTTTAATTAATAACTATAAGAAACAAACTCCCTTGTTAGTTCATTACTTAAATAAAAACTCATGATTGTCTAGTAAAGTAAATAAATTACTTAACCGGATCACCAGAGGAGTTATTTGCCAAAATAAAAACTCATGATTGAGTTATATAACAGTTTATAAATCATGCTATTATCTCCATCAACATATATAAAGCTAGACAAAATAGGATAAGACGGGATTAAATTTAGTTTTAGATATATTTGAGAATATGATTGAATCATGCTTTTTAATTAAGATGTTTTTGGATTGTTTTAATATGTTGATGTCAAAAATAAATTTTAAAAAATATTATTTTAATATATTTATAATTAAAAAATATTTTATAAAGCAATTTTCACCATACTTTCAAATAAATTAAAATTTTTCAAATAAATGGATTTATATATCGATGACACTCTCTAGTCAGTTTTGAGAATTTTGAATCCAAACAAGTGAATTTATATGCATGCTAGCTTGTACAACTTGATTTTCTCTTTAATTTAATCAACAATAATTTCTCATACTCAATAGAAATTTGGGTAAGATAAACCGTATTTTAAAATACTATTATATATGGATCAAGACAACAGTCTCATTCAAATGTTAGTTATAAAATAACTTTTACATATTTTTCAAGTTTAGTACTAGAATAGTAGTGGAATAATTCTTTTAATATTTAAAAATTAAAAAAATACTGTGTAGTTGTTTTGTATAAATTGTAAAGTTAAGGAGTCTTTTGTGCTTGGTAAAATACGTCACAATAAAGTCAATAAATAATAACAAAAGAAAGGAACAAAGTTAATAAATAATAGCATGCTTTAATAGATTGTTACAGTAAAAGCACAGAGAGAAGAACGGTTCAAGACAGAACAATAATGTTAACGCTTTTTATTTTAAAAAATAATAAACGAGTTTTGACCCTGTTTCGGCTAGATTTTCTTAGGGTTAACTAAAACATTGATCAATCCAGGTTTTTTATTGTATTACATTGGATCAACACAGGAATAATTCTTTTAATATTTCTTGGAACCTATCTCTGGGATTAATTAGCGAGAATAAGAAAATCCTGTGTAAATTATACAAATTTCCTTGTTTTTTTTTCCTGCATGCGTTACATTTTTATCTTTTTTAATTATAATTATTGCATTGCTAATAATTTGCAAGAAAGAATATTGTTTCTCTGAAAAGAAGTCTGAATGTTTTTAGAAAGAAGCAGTCTTCATTGCTTTTCAAAACCAATCTCTGGATCTATTAACAAAAACTCTAAATCGCGAGTACTAGACACAATTAATTATACATTGCTGTAATAAAATCACGTATTTATTTTCAAGTGGGAAAAAATTAAGCCATGAGGCCAGGGGTTCTTTGGTCTTTACCTATTTTCGTTTTGGCCACCGAATTTTATTTTTTTTTTCAATAAAAGAGAAGGTTTTGTGTAATTATCAGATAATTGAAATCATCACTAACTCCTTTGTTCATTTTCATCTTTTTTTTATTACCCTTAGCATGATACACAGAAAAGAAGAACGGTCAAGAGAGAAGAATAATGGAGATTACTGTGGAGATGACGAATCAAAATCTTTGCTTGATTTTCTGTTGTGTTTTTGGCACATTGATCAACAATAGCTTGGAAGAGTTCGATAGCAGAGGAAGAAAAATAATAGCAGTAACCTTTTCCTCCTCAATAATGTTAACGCGTGGACCCAGTTGTCGTGGAAACTTTGCAGAGGAAGAAAAATAATAGCGGTGACCTTTTCTACCTAATAATTTGCAAGAGAGAATTCTTTCTCTGAATATATAGAAAAAAACTATTATTTTTTAATAAAAACAACTATATAGAAAAATTATTACTTTTTAGGTAGAAAAACCTCATGATATTGAATAAAAAAATAAAATAGAAAAATTATTCTTTTCAAGTAGAAAAAAATATAAAAGTTTAATAATATTGAATAGAAATAAATAAAATTTCTAAACTAAATAAAAATAACAGAGAAAAATATTTATTATCCTAAAATTTTTTATATTAAAATATTAAAAAGAACTGAGTTTACATGCTTTAAACAGAAAAACAACAAAAAAAACAAATGTAACAAGAAAAATTCCACGCAACATAATATATATGATATAAATTGAGGTTTTTAAATTACCTATAAACATATCATAATATATATGGTACATCCTTTGAATTTATTAGAAAGAAGCCATTAACTAGCCTTTTCAATTGGATCTTTTATTTAAATGAAAAGGAATATTTATTTTAATATGAAAAAAATATTTATTTTTTATATATATCTAGTGATAATAAATTAGAGGATAGTAACAAGAAAATAGAAATTAGATCAAATAAATGGTACCAATTTTTATTCTATATATCTAGCTAAAGAATAGAATGAATTAAAACATTTTTTAAAAAAAAAAATAACAGAAAGAAATAAAAAAATATTTTTAATAAATATAAAAGATAGGTGAAATCCGAGAACAAGAAAGAAATATAGAATCTCTTTCTAAGATTTCTTGTTCCCTTTCCCTTCTTTACACGGCCTCCTCAATGAAAAAGCAAACACCCCATTTGATTTTCATTCAGTATGAGAGTGAGAATGAGAGAGAGGTAATTTCGACTATACATAGAACTCGACAGGACAGAAGACTTAAAGATAAAATAGCTTTGATTTACAACCATGGCTTCAAATCGAGCGTGAAAGAGGGAACTACTGTGAGAGCTTTATGCCACTTTCTATCTTAGATGTAATGGCTTTGGCAAAAAGAAACAAATAAAAGTGTTAGTGTTCGCACTGTTTTAGCCCAAGAGTCTTTCATGGTTGCCGTGGATTGATTGACAGGAAGAAGTCTGAATGTTTTTAGAAAGAAGCAGTCTTCATTGCCTTTCAAAACCAATCTGTATCTATTAACAAAAACTCTAAATCGCAAGTACCAGACACAATTAATTATGTTTTTTGTAATTATTAGATAATTGAAATCATCACTAACTCCTTTGTTCATTTTCTTCTTTTTTTATTACCCTTAGCATGATACACAGAAAAGAAGAACGGTTAAGAGAGAACAATAATGGAGGGTAATCAAAATCTTTGTTTGATTTTATGTTGATCAACAATAGCTTGGAAGAGCCTTTTCGACCTCAATAATTAATGTTAATGCGTGGATCCAGTTGTTATGGAAACTTTGCAAAGGATCTGCAGGAAGAAAAATGAAAAGCTTTTCAAACCTACAATATAGAGAGAGAAATAAATAAATAAAAAGCTTTTCAAAACCAATCTCATGCCAGATTGGTTTGTCTGTCCAGTACTTGAGCTTGCACACTTCGTTTATATTCAAACAATATTCTACCGTTGCTTTTATTCTTTATAATAATGTGATAGGAATAACATTATTATAAAGAATATGTTATACTCGCTCATGCCAAATTGGATGACAATGAGCATCCTTCTCCACGTTAGCTCATCCCTTATTGGATGAGCTACCGTGGAGAAGGAAAAATGTTCATTATTAGAAAAACTGTCATTGACTGATTTAATTGCAAAGTATTTGCAAGAAAGCTATATCAATTACAGTGTTTTAATTTCTAAAATTATAATTTTAAATTGTAAAAAAAATTCAATTATTTTTAAAATTGTTTATTGAAAATTTTGCTTCAGGAGCTGTCAAGATTAAGTTAAGTTAATCTTTATTTTCAGTAACAATAAATAGCTAAATAAATCTATTAAAATAAATAAAAAAATAACAAGTAAAATTAAGCAAATAATCCAAAAATAACAAGAAACTAGGTCTGATTTCAGTATGTTTTTTTATCTTGATTGATATTTGCTAAGTATTTGCTAAGTATTTGCTAAGCATAAATAGCATTAACGAACTTCAGAGTCTGTTTGATATTTTTCTAACTTTTACTATTTTACGTATTCCCGCAATAAATAAAGCCAGCAAAGGCAGATGTGTGTGTCTATATATACATGAACTGCTGATTCGATTTGAACACCCCATTTCTACGATTCAATAACTTCAGGTGCAATAATTTCTCTCTCCGATTGCTGCAATTTCATAGCTAACTCTTCTTTGCTTCTTTCTTGTTTTAATTTCATGTCTTTACCAATAACAACAATGTGAAAGCTTTGTTTGTTTCATGTTTAACTTCAGTTGCTATTGTCTTATGCTCTCTCATTATTAAGCTTAAATTGCTGTATTTTCTTCGATGATCACTTCACATGTATCAGCAATTGCTAATTGATTGTTCCTTAATTTCTGCAGCTGCCATGACAAAGCCAGAGTCTTCTCGCAGTAGACCGGTAGGGGCCTATGATGTCTTCTTGAGTTTTAGAGGAGAAGATACTCGCAAGACATTTACAGATCATCTATATACTGCCTTAGTCCAAGCAGGAATCCACACTTTTCGAGATGATGATGAACTTCCTAGAGGAGAAGAAATCTCCGATCATCTCCTCAGGGCTATTCAAGAATCAAAGATATCCATAGTTGTCTTCTCAAAAGGATATGCTTCTTCTAGATGGTGTCTCAATGAACTTGTAGAGATTCTGAAGTGCAAAAATAGGAAAACTGGTCAGATTGTTCTTCCTATATTCTATGACATTGATCCTTCAGATGTGAGAAAAAAGACTGGCAGTTTTGCAGAGCCATTTGATAAGCATGAAGAGCGTTTTGAAGAGAAGTTGGTGAAGGAGTGGAGAAAAGCTCTCGAGGAGGCTGGAAAGCTATCTGGATGGAATCTCAATGATATGGCAAATGGGTATGCCTTTTTTCCAAATTTATGGAGTCAATATACTTTACATTTTTCAATGTGAAACAATAAAATGCTTAATTGACTCGCTATCAATGTCTGGCTTTTGTCTATGAGCAGGCATGAAGCAAAATTTATCAAAGAGATTATCAAGGATGTGGTGAATAAATTAGAACCCAAGTACTTAGATGTTCCTGAGCACCTCATAGGTATGCATCGGCTTGCTCGCAATATTTTTGACTTTCTAAGTACTGCAACAGATGATGTACGCATTGTGGGCATACATGGGATGCCAGGAATAGGAAAGACGACTATAGCAAAAGTTGTATTTAATCAACTCTGCTATGGATTCGAGGGAAGCTGTTTTCTTTCGGATATCAATGAAAGGTCAAAACAAGTTAATGGTCTTGTTCCTTTACAAAAGCAACTTCTTCACGATATTTTAAAAGAGGATGGTGCAAACTTCGATTGTGCTGATAGAGGAAAGGTTCTGATCAAAGAGCGACTTCGTCGCAAAAGAGTTCTTGTTGTTGCTGATGATGTGGCTCATCCGGACCAGCTAAATGCATTGATGGGAGATCGAAGTTGGTTTGGTCCCAGAAGTAGAGTAATTATCACAACAAGAGATTCAAGTTTACTTTTTGAAGCAGATCAAACATATCAGATCAAAGAATTGGAACCAGATGAGGCCCTTCAGCTTTTCAGCTGGCATGCCTTTAAGGACTCCAAGCCAGCAAAAGATTATATTGAGCTTTCGAAGAAAGCCGTTGGTTACTGTGGAGGACTTCCTTTAGCTCTTGAGGTTATAGGAGCTCTTCTGTACAGGAAAAACAAAGATAGATGGGTAAGTGAAATTGACAACTTGAGCAGAATTCCAGAAAGCAATATTCAAGGAAAGCTTCTAAGAAGTTATTACGCACTTGATGGTGAACTACAAAGTGCGTTCCTTGATATTGCATGCTTCTTTATTGGTTTAGAGAGAGAATACGTCGCAAAAGTGCTAGGAGCCCGTTGCCGTTACAATCCAGAAGTTGTTTTGGAAACTCTCCGTGAAAGGTCTCTGATTCAAGTATTTGGAGAGACGGTAACCATGCATGATTTATTACGAGACATGGGAAGGGAGGTCGTTCGTGAATCGCCTCCAAAAGAACCTGGAAAGAGGACCAGAATTTGGAATCAAGAGGATGCATGGAATGTCCTTGAGCAGCAGAAGGTAAGAGCTCAATGCATACATGAAAGCATAGTCAAACTTATTACAAATAATTGTATGAAAGTTGTATTGATTTTATTTTTTTAGGGTACGGAAGTTGTAGAGGGTCTTAAACTGGATGTCAGAGCATCAGAAGCTAAATCACTGAGCACAGGATTATTTGCAAAAATGAAAGGCTTAAATTTACTCCAAATCAACGGAGCACATCTCACCGGATCCTTCAAACGGCTTTCTAAAGAGTTGATGTGGATTTGTTGGCATAAATGTCCTTTGAAATATTTTCCATCTGATTTTACCTTGGACAATTTAGCTGTTCTTGATATGCAGTACAGTAACCTCGAAGAATTATGGAAGGGAAAAAAGGTGAAAAACATGCTGCAATCCCCAAAATTTGTCCAGTATGTAATTTATATTTACATGTTATGACTTTCTATGATTAATTTTCATTATTTTTCTCTCTATTATAA
>Ga0325414_1009387_pt1 | contig 10307 bp, 4 predicted proteins | sample PopdelMetagenome_8_FD_206183 | JGI IMG/M metagenome (GOLD analysis project Ga0325414, IMG submission 206183) | Populus deltoides microbial communities from Bellville, Georgia, United States - Leaf-PdKOR-R3 | ecosystem: Host-associated > Plants > Phyllosphere > Phylloplane/Leaf | place: USA...
CTTTATCTATAATTGTTGCCTATAGTTTAAATCATATTATTAAACTACCCGATCTTTGGATCTAGTTGAGTTAATGACTCAAGTATTAGGTTTTTCTTGCTTATTTGAAAATATTATCATCATCTAAGCATTCTTTTTGTGTGTTCAAAATTTTTTAATCAACTCACGACATAACACGGATCATCGATCTAGTTATTAACTATAATCTAAAAGACATGGTGACATTACTTCTCACTGTGTCATTGTTCACACAGTGACAAATCATTATAAATTGCTATAATGATTTGTTTTTTTTCATCCCTAAACTTTTTTTTCAATTACAGGTTTATCGACCTAAATCAATCTCCACTTAAAGCAATTTTATTGAGAAATGGCAAGATTCAAAGACAAATGATCAAAGTGAAAAAGGTGGGATAATGGGTGGTTGTGTTCAAACTTATGGAAAAAAGTTCACTCCAGTCCTCAAACTTTTCAAATTATAAACTTGTTGTCCCTCTTAATTTTTTTTTAAAAAATCAATTTCAGTGCCAAACTTTATTTTTTTTTATTTTTTGGTTCTTAGTTTGAGATAGTAGAGAGAAAATAGATGAATTCCGGTGATGGAGAGAGTTTTAGTTGACACCAGTTTGGGCCAAAAAAATTATAGATTTTTTTGTCAATGGGTTTAGTTCGATGATGAGAGTTTAGTTGAAGTGTTTTTTTCCTTAAACTTACCTGAGATGGTAAATCTCAACTCATGAATGATTTTTATCACGTCATTGTTCGCACAAACAAAAATCATTATAGATTGCTACAGTGTGTTGTTTTATTTTTGTCCTTATACTTTTTTTCCAATTACACCCTTATAGGTTTGATTTGATTGCCAATTAAAGTAAGTTTATAGAGGAATGGTAAGATTCATAGATAGAGGACTAAAGTGAAAAGGACAACAAATAAGGGTGGTTGTTTCAAACTTGTGATGAAAAGTTCACTTTGGTCCTCAAAGTTTTCGAATTATAAACTTAATAATGGTTGGGAATAACAGTTGTTTCAAAACTCATGTCTCCTTTAAATTAATTAAAACATACAAAAGTTAACCTAAAATTTTATGAAAATCTGATGGCCAAGAGATGAAATTTAAGACCCAAAGGCTTGAGAGAGAAGTTGATATGGCTTGAGATAGAAGAAAAAAGAGAAAGAAAGAATGGGTTACCGGGACTCCATTTTCAACACTCCTAGTAGCATAAAAAGAATCTCGACTAGACGATTTTAATCACAACTTGAAAGACCATCAAATAAGGTTATAATTGGTTAAGGATTTTGTTCAGGGTTAATCATCTTTCCTGTCACATCACCTTATCTCCTTTTTTCTCTTGGATATTGGATCTTGAATCTTATATTTTGTTCATTAGATCTTCATAGAATTTTGAGTTGATTTTTGTTGAGATTAATTGAAATGTCTAAACAACCGCTATTGAAAATAACAGTTGTGTACAAAATCAATATTTAGAAATATGGTTGTGTTCAAACTCAGCTATTTCCCAAATATTTTTTCAACCTATGTCATTCTCCCAAGATTTTTATCAAACTGTATCATTTCTCAAAAAAATAATCTAAGGAATCAACAACAGATTTTGCTAACATTATTATTAATGTTGTCTATAAATTATTACCTACAATCTAAAACACGTGGGCTAACACAATATGCGCACACAACATTGTTCACCCTCTCATATTTTACAATAGACATATTGTTTAAATTTTTATTTTATTTTTCAATTTGATCCTTGATTTTTTTTTTGCACGATTTCATCCTTTTTTGTCAAATTCAAGAACAATTCAATCAGATTTGTTGGAAAAAAAACAAAAACAAAATATAGGGGACCAAAATAGAAAATTCACTATAAATGGGTGATGGTTTCAAAGTTCACACAAAATGTTTACTTTAGTCCTCGAACTTTGTAACCTATATATATTCAGTCCCTCAATATTTTTTCAATTTTGGTAAAAAAGCTCATTTTTGTTATTTTTAGCCTCTGATTTGAGAGAGGAGAGAGGGAGGTCGTCGAAATCTAGTAATAGAGAAAGAAAATCAGTGCTTTCACCAATTTTAGCTACCCAAATAGTCGATCTTGGTGTCAAATGGGTCCATTTGGTGACGGGAATTCTATTTATGTGTTTTTAACCTTGAAATGACCTAAGAAACCAAATCTAAGCTTGGGAAGATTTTTTTTATTTCGGGTTGATATTGGTTTTTTAAGGTCATTTATGGGTTTGTGAAGGTGTGTATATCCTCTTTTCTAAGTGTTGGGGTCAGAAATAGATTGAAAATTGGCTTTTGGGTCAAAACAATATACCATGTTTTTCCGGTCATCATAATGGTTGGAATCTACGGAATCCCAAATGACAGGTCGTCTCAGATATTTTTTTCTCAAAGAATATTGGGGTGTATGACAAGTTGTCCACCCCAATTACATTTAAAAAAAGACCCACGTGCAAGACCTTCCTTTTATGGTCCAGACATTGGCCTAGCTTATCATACCCAACAATGTCTAGTCTATTTCTTTTTTTTTCTTTCTTTTTGTAATTTTTCCTTTTAAAAAAATCTTGCTTTTTTTATATGTTTTTTTAATAATTTTTTTAATTACATTTCAATTAATATCCATTCTTTTTTATTTTTATTTTATTTTTTGTATTTAACCTTTTCAATAATGGTTTTTTTATTTATTTTGCACTTATTTAATTTTTCATGAGGTTATTCTAATTCATCTGTAATTTTTTTATATTATATATAATTGAAAATTATTTTTTTATAGTATTTTTTATAAGTACAACATTGCGAGATATTTTTCCCTTTCATTTTAATTAATCAATCTTAAGTGTGTGTTTATTTTAACTATCATTTTATTAAATGAAAAAATTAATTTTAATAAATATAGTCATCGAGCACAATTGGATAAATGACCCGTGTTATTGGATCAAATATCTTAATTTATATTTATCTCTTGACTTTTCCAAATACATATTTAATCATTGTTAATGTTTTTTTAATTTATCGACACAAATTATTTTCGATTTATTTAATTAGATGTATTCATAAGCTTTTTATTTACACTTTATATTTTTTATGTAAAAAACCATGTTAAAAAAGCTACATGTTTAGGATATTTATGTTCAAATAATATTTTTAATATATGTAATATTGCATAATATTTTTTTACCTTTTTTTATTTAATCTATTTTATTTGTGTCTATTTTATTATTATTTAATTAAATAAAAAATCATTTTTTTTAATAAAGACATTAAAGACAATCAAATAAAAAATCCAAGTTGTGAAAGCAAATATCTTGGTATATATTTGACTTTCAATTTTTCAATTTTCATATTTATTTATCATTAATAAATTTTTATTTATTTATTAACCCATATAATTATTAATTTATTTTATTAAATGTACACATAAGTTTTTTAATTTCAATTTTTTTATATTTTTATATTAAGAAAACACTTTGAAAAGGCTTGAATATTTATTTTTTAGGAGAGAAAAATCTGCTCCATGACAGAGAGTAGATCATATAACTATTGACTTCTTATCAACGTATGATATTTGTGTCAATTTGAGAATTTTAAGTTTTAGATATCATGTTTTTTTTAGAAATGATTCTTCAAAACAAAGTCTAGTAAAATCATGAATATGAAATAAAATAATATATTTTGAAGGATAGTCGATGTGGCAAGCAATATTTTGGGTGTGTTTGGGAAAGTGGTGACTTTTGTGGTTGTGGTTGGTAAAAGTAGTTTTTAAAAAATCACTTTTTCTTGTGGTGTGTATATAAAAAGATGTGTTTGGTTAAAACTGTGGTTAAAAGTATTGTTGTCTAATAAGCAATTGATATGTGTTTGGTTAAGTTGTTTTTGAAAGTACTTTTGTTAATGAAATTACCAAGAAGGACATGTGTTAATTTTCAAGTTGTTAGTAGCATTTGTGAGCATTTTTTTTTTTCATACATAAAAGAAATAACAATGTTACATTATTGTTGTTCTTCAATTATCTCATTAAACTATCTGCTATTCCATCACGGACATAATTCATTCGAGAAGATCGCTGGTTGCCTTGGCTTTGCGGACATGGAAAAACATCGGCTAAAATATCATCAGGAATAAAATTAGGATTGCGATCATATTCTGTAAATGCAAAATCTTCCTGTGACTTCCTCCTAATATAGTTATGTAGTGCCATTGATGCCACTACAATCTGCACTTGCGATTTGTACGGATATGCCGGCATGTTCTGTAAAATTCTCCACCTTTGTTTCCACACTCCAAATGCACGTTCAATGACATTGCGAAGTGACGAGTGTTCACGATTGAATCGCTCTTCCCGGTTGGTTGGTTGCCCTCGACGCCGAAACTTTTGGAAGTGATATCTCTCACCTTTATATGGACCGAGATATCCATATTCATTTGGGTACCCAGCATCGACTAAATAATATTTTCCTAATAACAAGGAAGAAAATTATAACAAGGAAGAAAATTATAACAAATTTAATAACAAAAAATATAGAATACACATATTTTAAATTTAAATAACAATTAATTATTTTAATAGATTTACCTTCAGGAGGTTTTGGAAAATTGATATTTGGATTATCAATAGCCTCCAGAAAAATACGAGTATCATGAGCGCTACCTTCTCATCCTGCCCAAACAAACGTGAATTGCATATCAAAACTGCATGCGGCCATTACATTCTGTGTCGGCACACCTTTTCTACCGATAAATGGCACTTGATTTTCCTGAGAAACAGAAGCACGAACATGTGTGCCGTCTATCGCACCAATGCAATTCTACACAATACGACCAAACACAACATTAACCAACATGTCATAAATAACGACTAGAAATATCTTAAATAAAATTTTTTTTGTCATTGGTTGTTATAAACAGCATCTGGCTCACCTTAAAATGAGGCATAAATCTCGGATTCATCGCAATTTCTCGTGGAGTGTTTAAAAATTCAGAGTCCTGTGGTTTAATTATATCTACCGCAAGCAAACAAATTGTCTTCAACACCTCATTAAAATTTCGACTCACAGTTTCGCCAGAATGTTGAAATCTTTTTTGTACTTGTCTATTTGTTGCACCTAATGCAATTGTGTACAAAAACATTGCCACCTTCTCAATAACACTTGTCCTTCTTGATGGTTTCAGCCCATACTGTGTTTCCAAGTCATAACAAAGGGTTTGTAATGTCGTTGCATCCATCCTAAACATGTTGACACACCGTTGATGGTGTCCTTGTACGACTTCATTCAGCCATCTCATCCCTGTATTATATGAAACCATACAAGGTTCCTTATGCACATAAGTAACATAATACATGTGTAAAGCACTAGCGGTGCATAACAACAGCTTGTTACGATCATTTTCTCGTAGCCAAAACGAGTCACCCTCATCATCAGAACTACTTTCGTCTTCGTTTTCATCACTATCATCATCACTGTCACCATCATCATCCGTTCCGTTCGAATCATCCCCATCATCATTAACTCCACCATTACCACCACCATTATCATCGCTGGCACCTCCACCACTACCACCGGTACCATTACCATGGTAATTAATATTATCAATCACATGATTCATAACGGTATCATAATTGTCGTCATAGTTAACACCAAACATAGCATCAACCCATTCATCTGCCATATCTACCTTCACAAATTCAATTACAAACATTTGCCTTCATACCAATTCGTACCATAAATATTCATACTAATTCGTACCATAAATAACAAACACGATAATTTATATATATATCGATTAACAACAATTCAGAAATGTTAGTCCCATTGTAATATTATGGCATATGCCTGTTATGAATTGTACAAAAACAGTGAGCGTGTTTGATTATTTGTTATAACACATAAGGAGCAAAAGTTTTTTGAAATGCTTTGTTAAAGTGTAATCATCAAGTACAATTATATGAGGAAATGAAGAGGGAAGCAACTTGGAAAAATTAACTGCACAATACCAGGAAGGAAGCGGCCTATACAAAATTAACTGCACAATTCCTGTAAGAATTATTTGCCAAATTCTTGGCAAAATCAACAGAAATGTTTAAAAAGGTGAAACTTTCCAAAAAAAAACATCTAAGGGGTCATTTGAATATTCAGTAAATATTACACAAGGGTTGTTGATTGAAAAACAAAATGCACCTTGCCGTATGAGAGCTGTAAAAACAATTAATCTATTCAAAAAGTTGATTCAAATAAGAGTAACTTACAATTATAGGTGATTTTTTGTAAAAGCTCCCAAGACTGAATGTTTTTCTTGCTGTAGTTTTTAAAGTTATGTTCATATTGCACACAACATATATTATATAGGGAACTGCATGTATTGTGGGACAAAAAATTAACCTTTATACACTCACAAGTTTACTATACCAAACTGTAACAAGTTGCCGGAATGCCCATACAATATGCCTGACATATTCTCTTCCAAACTGTAACAAGTTGACAGAATGCCTATACAATATGCCTGACATATTCTCTTGCTGTTATGTTTTTCCTACTGTTCCTGCACTATATACACTGTGCTAGTGTCTTTATTGTGATGTTTTTATGCAGTTTGACTTGCTTTTCAGTTGTATGTACCCAATCTCCTTTCAACCTGTAGCCTTATATAATTACTATCAAGAAAACTAAAGCAACTGGAATATTGTGCTGTGCTGAACACTTACAATATATATAATTATATCTACCATTGGGAGCCATAGCAATTGACAATAATTATTTTGTTTGTTTCGGCCAATAAGAACACAGTTCATCTAACATTTTCGAATAATACACACAGTAAGGAAAAACAAAAGTCTGACATATGTTCCTCTTAAGATGGTGCAATCCGGTTGGTCCAGGAGGAAAATTAACATAATATTCAGTAAATATAGCATAATTTTCTATATATTAACAGCAAACCAATTACCCCAGACAACAATTCTCCATCAACATTCATAATAATGAGTGCTTCAACATCATAGCAGAAATCACAAGAAGTTTACCAATATTTCATTACATGTAAAACATGTTACATTGGCAATCCATAAACACAATAAAAACCATTGATAAAAATTATCCTCAAACATAACAGCAAATAACATAACAAGTGTTACCAATATTCCATTAAATTGTAATCAAGTTAGATTAGTAATCCGCAAACATAAAAAAGAAAGGTGGTTCTCTACCGAAATCAGCACTACTCTTTATGCTTCAATACATCATCCTTTTCTACCCATTATTGCAAACCTGCACATCATTTGGCAACACAACAAAACTCTCATAACATGCAGTTGTTTTGAAACAACAAAAACTGAAAGCATCATTAAAGCAATACTAACCTTCAATTAGTGCTTTTGACTTCTCTGGTACATGTTTTGCAGCCATAGGTACTTCCTATCAAGATCTCCTATTGCTGCCCACATCTCTCTTTTATTCCTCCTAGACAAGTACTCCGTAGCAAAGTAATATAAGTCATCACCGAAAATAATACCGGGTATGGAATGGATCTCCGCCATCACCTCGCTAATGCTACACCCTATCTTATCCCTCCTATCATTCTTTGTCGAAACATCATCAACTAGTTTATCCCAACGTGAAAGCATTTGAGCTCCAACTCCATGAGGTTTTTTGCTTTTCTTTGTACTCTGCCCACTACCTTGCTCTCTTGCTTTTCTCTTTCCACTGCTATTTGTGGTACTGCTATTTCCCATATTAACTCCAGCAACTAAATTGCAAACATCATCTGTGTAATTGGGAATGACATCCTCCTCGGAATCACCACTTCCTTCCTCTAGATTTTCTTCTTCATTAACATGAACATCCTGAGTGTTTTGATTCACAACATCATCATCAAATAATACTCCGGAAGATGAAGCCCAAGCATAGTGTCCAGTCGCCACAACATTGCTGAACATTCTATCAAACTTACTGCAAAGTGAAGGTTCAATCCCAGCATGTCTAACATGCATAAACCATATAAAATGTGCTAAATAGTTTAAGAAATAGGACAAGACAAAGACAAATCCAAGAAACAAGGATATCAATAACTAACCTGAGTTTTTTTCTTCCATCACTCATCACTAGCACTAACAGTTCCAAGTTCACTATTCCATCCTATTCCTGTTTCAGAAATCAGTTTTTTCCAAATCCTCCACTCTTTTTTTGCACTATCCCATTTGTTTTTTAGTTAAGTCTTAGTAAAAGCAAGACCAGTTTTCTCTTTGAAGACAGCCATAACAAATTTCCATCCGGCCTTATCGAAATGAGTGCTTGGCCTCATTCCTTTCTCAATAGCGACAATACTTATATCACAAAATGTATGCAACATCTCTTTACTCCAAGATGCTTTATCCGAGCTTTCAGCACCTTCCATTGAATAATTTTTTCTAGCAAAATGTTATATGCATAGGAGATTCATCAAAATTGCAATTTAAAAAAATAGGAGCATGCTGCCAGCAATGCAACTGATTCAAATACCTATCCGTGTATTCATAGTACACAAGACATAACCACATCTTCAAATTCATACCTACTGTAATCAATAAACTGCAGTTCATGAATCAACAATAAAAAATTGATATACACTCCAAGAAGATAAAATTGCAGACAACTCTTATTAGCTTTACAATTTGGAACGTTGAATGATATCACATGGTGCTATAAATAGTAAACAAAGCACACCAGCAGCAAATTCTCAATTCAACACCTCAAGACTCGCTTAAACAAAATTCCACACAACAACCAGTGTATGCCCAAAAATTCAAAATCTGTCTCAGAAATGCAGAGTGCAAAGAAAGATATACACATACTTAATTTTACATCGGTGCCTACTCGTTATTCTTTAGAATCGTATGAGAGTTGAATGAACACTTTGCAGGCTATAACAGAAAGGAGATAAACATATGTATGAGAGGTTATGCAACTGGAAAAACTTCAATATGCCATCAAAGCCTGTAAAATGCCTAAGGTAATCATTGAACAAACAAGCAACCAGATGGAACGAATACAAGATCCCACTTTACTGATCTAGAATCACATAACTAAATTCTTCAGACAGAGGGGTTACTATTACTGATAGATAAAAATCAAACAAAAAAAAGGACGATTACCAGATCAGTCGCTTATATGAAGGGGGGTGTGGGATGGTGAGCGAACGGGAGTGAGCGAGATTTTGGTACCAAAAATAGTGGGGTCTTAGCGATCTGGCGCAGTGATGAGTTTTAGGGATCTGACGACAAATATGGAGTAATAGCTTAGTGATCTTCTTGTGGCTTTTACAGATCTGGGGGGTATGGTGACGAAAATCTTTTGCGTTCTGGGTATTTGGATCTGGAGGAGTGATTGGGGATCTTTGAGTCTCTGGTGAAGAAAAACAAAGTGAATCAAAATCTCTGGAGCAACGGTTACAGTGTTGTGTTTGTAAAGGGGAGGATAATGTTGTCTAATTTTTTCAACGGTCTTAAGCACCACAAATTTGTCAAATTTTGATTGTTTGTTTACTGTCTTCAGACCAGCTTTTCACGTGAAAAGCTGGCTAAAACTACTTCTAATTAACTGCGGCCATACCTCAAAAATTCATGTGGGGTCCACATATTAATATCAGCTTTTTGTTGTTACCAAACGATAAAAAATTGTGTTTGGACTAACAGCAAAAGCGACCACGGAGCCAAACACCATCTTAAAATTCAACCGATTTAGAACTGAAATCGGGAAGAGTTGAAGAAAAAACAAGGGAAAGAAAACTCGATGTGATCCAGTTGACCCTGCAGGTTGATCCGGCAACCCGGTCAAAAATCATGTTGCAATTCGTTGACTTTTAATTTTTTTGTTTTTACTAAAAACGACATTGTTTTGATTTTTTTTAAAAAAATTTGACCCAAACAACCTAGTGACCCAGTCAAAATCTAGTAATCCAGTCAAAATTCAAAACCCATATCTTAAACTGGGCGGGGTCTAAAAACAATTGCTGCATGATTAGTTTCGTGTAATTTTTGCTTCCCACCACTGCTCAAATTCTTTAATTGTTCGTTCTATCATCAAACAAAGCGAATCAAGAATTGTTACGAAATGGCCAAAATGGGCATGTGAAAGAGGATTCCTTTTCTCTCTTTTTTTTTCATCAATCCAGCTGTAAAAAGAAGATTAGGCCATCTAATTCTGCACCGAGTATCCACCATTGTTATGGAAATACGAGCTGGTCGGATTTAAATTCTAGATTTTAAATAATAAAAATTTAGGTTTGGTTGGTTTGGTTAAATTTAAATGACTTG
>Ga0325414_1009397_pt1 | contig 10297 bp, 6 predicted proteins | sample PopdelMetagenome_8_FD_206183 | JGI IMG/M metagenome (GOLD analysis project Ga0325414, IMG submission 206183) | Populus deltoides microbial communities from Bellville, Georgia, United States - Leaf-PdKOR-R3 | ecosystem: Host-associated > Plants > Phyllosphere > Phylloplane/Leaf | place: USA...
CTGTATCGGTAGTGAAGGCTGCGTCGCTGCCAAGTCCAGAATCGGCAGCGAAAACTGCATCGCTGCCCAGTCCAGAATCGGCAGCGAAAACTGCATCGCTGCCGATTTCTGCATCGGCAGCGAAAACAACATTCATCATCATCCCTCTCTCTCTAAATATATATATATATTTTCCTTTGGGTGTTTACATTTTATATTTGTTATCTTGTTCACTTTTAATACTTTTCCTGTTAGATGGTTAATGTAGATTTATGTTGTATAACCCTTGGTACAACAAATACTTGACACTTTCATAGCCCAACCGTATGGTATAACCGACACCTGTGCTATGAAAGGAACTTGATTTGTTGTTAACATAAGTTATAATCATGAATGCCTGACAACATTTACAAGTATTAGCATTATTCGAATAAGATAACTAATGTAATCATGTTAACAATTTATAATCCGATTGGAACCTCCTTTGTGTGTGGTTTCCAGTTGAGTAATAAAAAGAGTTTATACTATACTTGTTTGAAATACCATTAGTGGATCCTCTAACCTTGACAATTGTTTTTATCATTGTTTAATCCTTAGATCAATATCACATCTCAAAGCTCTCTTTATTATTACTATTGTTGTTGTTGTTGTTGTTGTTGTTGTTGTTGTTGTTGTTATTGTTATTTATAATTTATACAATTAACCTTCCTGTGGTTCGATCTCGGTCTTGCCGGGTTATTTATTACTTCGACACTCCTGTACTTGGGAGAAGACATCAATCTTTTGGTCCTGTCACTCATTGTAATGGGTGACCTACCCAAGTGAAAAAAAGAAAGAGTGGTCTCATTGTAATGGGTGACCTACCTAGGTGGAAGAATGGTCTCATTGTAATGGGTGACCTACCCAAATGAAAAAAGGGAAGAAGAGTGGTCTCATTATAATGGGTGACCTACACAGGTAAAAATAAAATACGGAGAATAGTCTCATTGTAATGGGTGACCTACTTAGGGGGAAGAATGGTCTCATTGTAATGGGTGACCTAACTAGGTAAAAATAAAATACGGAGAATGGTCTCATTGTAATGGGTGACCTACCAAGAAAAAAATGATGGTCTCATTATAATGGGTGACCTATCCAAGTGGAAAAAGGAAAGAGTGGTCTCATTGTAATGGGTGACCTACCAGGGGGAAGAATGGTCTCATTGTAATGAGTGACTTACCCAGAAAAAATAATGGTCTCATTGTAATAGGTGACCTATCCTAGTGGAAAAAGGGAAGAGTTTGGAAGAGACGACAAGATAGGGCTTAAAGGGATATGAGGGCTCAAAGGCGCACTCGAAAGGAGACAGGATTAGGGAACACACCACCTGAAAGATAAGGGCTCAAACGCACTTGAAAGTAGGTAGGGTTAAAAAACACATTACCCGAGAGATGAGGCTTAAAGGTGCACTTGAAGGTAGGGTCAGAAAACGCACTACCCGAGAATTGAGCTTAAAGGTGTACTCGAAAAGAGGTGAGGGCTCAAAGCCACACTGAAAGGAGGTAGGGTTAGAAAACACACTACCTAAGATATGAGGACTCAAAGGCGCACTCGAAAGGAGGTAGGGTTAGAAAACGCACTACCCGAGAAGTGAGAGCTTAAAGGCACCCTCAAAAAGAGGTGAGAGCTCAAAGGCGCACTGAAAGGAGGTAGGGTTATAAACACACTACCTAAGAGATGAGAGTTCAGAGGTGCACTCGAAAGGAGGTAGGGTTAGAAAATGCACTACCCAAAAGATGAGGGCTCAAAGACACACTTAAAAGGATGTAGAGTAAGAAAACACACTTCCCAAAAGATGATGATGAAACACCAATTTGTCAATGTTGAAAGCAATGCATAATGATCAATATGCATGTATACTTACCTGAGAAATATAGTCCTCGTTTTTTTCATGGAGTCTTCCCTTTCTCAAAAGTTTAAGTCTTGGTAGTAAACTTCGATGGCCTTTTTGCTCTTGCTTACTCGAGTTATATCTTGTGATCTTGACCTTTAGGAAGGACTTGATATCATCATGCTTCCTTGTCCTGATCTTTATCTCAAAGGTCACTAGCTCTGCCCTACATTTTGTTTTCTTAGAAAGGGAATCATGGAGCCAGCCCTATCATGTGTTTTTGGGTTGCCCCCCAACTTGATCATGCCCCCAAGTGTTCAATTTGGGTTTTCTTTGAGGATGAGGCTATGTGAAGGAAGATGTGGTGTTTTACAAGGAGTTGTTTTCATGCAGGATTTTTTTTTTGAATTTCAAAGCTATTCCAGACATAGAAATCATTTTGACATCGGTTTAAAGCAAACTCATTTTGAAGAAATTCAAGTGATTCCTATGGACAAGTTTTCATAAGTGATGAAAGAATCTTTATTTTGCTTTTGGTGAAAATGCGCAGTGATGTTTTGTTGGTAAAAAATGGTTCAAGATTCAATCCGAGGATTTCAAAGAACCAGTCTTCAAAGCATTCATTTTATTTGCATGAATAATAAAGCTTGTTTCGCGTGGGAAAGAATTGCCTACCAATCCAGATTGCTTGCCCTTGATCAGAAAGGGCTTGATTAGGCACGTAACATAGGCTTTGGCTATTGGTTATGAACAAAAGGATATTTGTAGGCCCAAAAGGTGTTTAAGGAATTTCAAGACTAAGGATAACTAGTGCTTGTTTCCTGACCTTTTGTCATTTGAATTTATTTTCAAAATGGTTTATTGTGCCCCCCAGTGTTGGGTTCGGGCTTTTTGTTTGTTTTTTTTTTCACTTGGTTGAGCATCATCATATCAGTTATTTTGGAAAGCTCAAATCTTTTGGACCCTTTGGATATTTCTTCATGCCCCTTAGTTTTTTTTTTTGGCACCTTTGATCATTAAAAATTTTCTTTCATGCACCCTAGTGTTGTTTGGGCATTGTCAATCGTCGAGGTTTTTTGTATATCTCTTGCACTTGCCCTTAGTATGGGGTGTGATCCTAACCAATGTTATTTATCTCAAGAGAAGTATTAGTCTCAAATGGGGACTGCAAAAGGTTTATTTTAGCCTTGTGAAAGGATTACCAAATAAGGCCTTTCCTCATTCAAATGTATGCTGTAACACCCTGTAATTTAGTACATTCATAAAAGAACTTTGAGCCTTAACTTTAAAAAAAATAGGTATTTTTTTTTCTTCCATCGAACTTATCTGAAACTTGCCGAAATTTCCACTGAAATTTCGGCAGAGTTTCCTTTATACTTGGAGGTCCCAAGTTATCGACAATCATCTTGTACAATTATACTCATTTTTCAATCATATCATAATCATGTAGAACCTCAACAGCACATCATTCATGATACATGCCTCACATTTTGAATGTTCATTTCTTTCCCATTAACACACATAATTTATAATGCAAGTAAACAAACTAAGATTACAATTACAAAATAGGATATTTTTATGTCCCGATACTTAATATAAAAGGAGTACTATTACATATTAAGTCATTTAGTTCCTTGAAGACAAAATACATTAATGTTCATCTTCTTATTCAATCATACAAAAGGAGACTAGAGGACCTAAAACGCTACTCCTGGCGTGAATTTGAAGGACCTGCAATTTCATAATGTATGTTGCTACCCAATTTTTGACCCACGTTTTGATAAATTTTTCAAAAATAAAAAAATAAAAAATAATAAGGGTTTACATGTGGCGATAACATAAAGCATCAGGGCTAATATTAAGGAAGCAATATGTCAAGGAGATAATTGTTGAATTATATATAATTACTGCAATATAAAATACCATAGATATATGATTTGATTTGTGCTGGTTGTGGAAAATAATCAATGCAATATAAAATACCATATATATAGGATTTGTTGGTGCTGATTATAGAAAATAATCTCTGCAATAATTATTGCAATATTTCCTTGAATAACACAAATAGATTTATATATATGTTCGGTGAGAAAATTTAGAGTGAGAGGTAATTTTAAAACAAAAGGGGGGAAGCATAAAATAAAAAAACCTAAACCCCACCTTCTCAGACTGAAGTCGCCGCTCACTCCCTTTAGCTACAAAAAAAAAAAAACGAGTGGCCGCCCCCTGGGGAATCTGACTTTTCTCTTCAAACCGCCCCCTTCCCCCCTTGGCCTTGGCAAAGCAAACCAGAAAAACCCTACACAAATACACAGAAGTCGTGGCCTTCCTTCCCCCACCCCCCATTTCCACAGACCTTCCCATTCCCTCAGCAGACCTTTCTCTCTCTCGGTGGTCTCTCCCCACTTTCCCCTCTGCTCCTGCTCCTGCTCCCGCTCCCCTCAGCCACAGTCTCCCTCTCCTGGCCAACCATAGCCCCCTGGCCATCTCACAGATCTCCACCCAACAGCCCATAGTCGCCGTCCCTTCCTCATCCGCCAAAGCTGCCCGCTTTCTTCATCTAGCAGCGATGGTCCGCTCCCCGTGCAGCAGTGCCTTCCTACTCCAGTAGCGCCCGAGCAACACTCTTCTCCACAACGATGCCAGCATAACAGACGGCAGCGGCAAGACCCACGAACAACAGCAGCTAGGCCAACCACCGCTGCCACCAACAGGAAGGAAGACCATCAACACAGTGGTCTCTACCGGAACCTCCCAGCAGCGCCACCCCCCTTCTCAGTCATTCCTCCTCATCGCCAGCCACCTGAAGCAGAGGAGAAGAAGAAGCCCTCCCAACCACCAGATCTACCATCAGCAGAAGGAAAACAAACAGAGAAGGGAGAAGGTGGAGGAATTGGATAAATCTAAAAAACAAAATTAAAATCGACTGTGTTGTGCGTGTTTTCTTCTTTTGCAGGTGACGACGTTCCTCATAGTCGGCAGGGAGGGGAAGAGAAGAAGAAAGCAGGCCAGATCCGTCCATTTCTGGGCGTTGACTACGGTAGCGCGTGGGTAGCATTGGCTGTGGCGGCGCGTGAACCCACGCTCCGCCAATGGCGGCCGCGCGTAGAGGAGATGCGCCGCCACTGTTTTTGTGGCCCAGAAGGCCTTCCCTGTAATTCCAGATTGTTTTGGGGATATTTTGTAATATTTTTTATTTGTGTGATATGTTGTTTGTTTTATTTTAAATTTTTGTTATTTGTAAATTACATATGGGTGGATGAGAAAAACATAATAAAAAGGGATGTGTGTGTGTTTGTATTTTTTTTTTTGTGTTATTGAATTATAAAATCAAAATGACAAAAAATTTAATATTTTAATTTGCATATGATCAAGTATTTTAAGGACAAATAAAATCATGTTGTATTTCCTGTGAAAATATAAGAACATGTTTCTATATATTTTTTGGGATTTAATAATTGATTTATTAAAGCTTTAAGAATTTGATTAATATGTAGTTTTTTTCACTTTAATTGTGATTAAATGAAATGTTTGTGTTTTTGACAAAAGAAATATAAAAAATGTTTTTGTGTGTTGCATGTTCCAATATTCTAACTTGTTTTGAATATTTTTTTATATAAAAAAAATATTAGAAGTTTTAAAAATGTATTTTGCATGGATTTCTTAAACACAACGAAATTATTTTCTTGCATTTCTGGATTTTACAAACATGTTTGTAAAACTCCAAAGGGTATTGACCAATATTCCACAAAAATACAAAAATCTTATTTTGGGGGAATTCATCTATTATTCACCGTTAATGTTTGGATAAAGAAATCTTAAAGGGATGAATATCCAAAATATTATTGGGAATAACTTGTTATTATTCACCGTTAATGTTTAGATAAAGAAATCCTAAAGGGATGAATATCCAAAATATTATTAGGAATAACTTGTTATTATTCGCTGTTAATGTTTGGATAAAGAAACCCTAAGTGATTAAATATCCAAAATAATTTTCTAGGAATAATAAGTCATCACACATCCTTGAAAGAAGTCTCGATTAGAGTTGAGGACATTTCAATTTTTGACTCCACGGTTTACGAGTCATGAGTATGAAACACTATGGCAAAAAGAGGCTTTTAAAGCACTCTAAATTTCCTTAGATTTCTAAATTTTTGTCCCTTCTCCTTGCGATTTACGAGTCGCAAACTCTTAAAATACTAAGGGGAAAATGAGATTTTAAAGCACATGGAACCTCCTTGGATTTCTATCTTAATCAATTTAGTTTGAATCAAACCTAGGAAAACTAATGGGATCAGAAAACACCAACACCATAGCAATTCAAGCAAACCAAACACCAAGCAGCTTACCTTAGGTAGGACGTAATAGGGGTGTTAATACCTTCCCTTTACGCAACTAGTCCCTTACCTTAGAATCTCTGAAAGACCAGTTACGGTTCTTAGTGACCAAAATATTAGGTGGTGACTCCTTTATTCAAAACAAACAAAGACCCCGAAATCAATCGAGGATCGCCGCTCCACCGCGCTCCGCCGCGAGGGTGCGACAATGTATATAATAAATATAGCATAAAAGGAAAATCACACAATACATGCACAGGTAATTAAACATATATTCAACGATATGCAATCATAGTTCCTTGAAATTCTGTATTCATCCTTCCATTATTATGTCTCTATTCATCCTTCCTAGAGTCATTCAACATTTTCATTTTGAATCTTGTTTCAACTCACGAGCGCATTTAATTCGTTATAATATCTACCATGTGATTTCTCTCTCTCTTACTCTATGTCTTTATATCAATTTCAATCCTAACATCTATTATACCCATTATGGCTTTTCCATATAAATTGTCAAACTCGTCATGATTTCGATCCAATTTTAGTTTATAAATATATTCAACTTACATATTTCTTGAGCCCATTTCGACACATTCCAATGTTTCTTTAGATTTTCAGTAAAATCTCTTATTATCATGGAACCTATCATCATTTTCACAATATTCGCATCCGATCCATCTTCAAATAATATGAATACCATACATACATCATTCTATTTAATTCATCAACCTAATCTCATTCGACCACTATAATTAAGGCCAAATTTCATTATCTATCACTATTATTGGCATTTTATTACACTATTACAATTATCACCAAATTCTTATCATGCCAGCAACAACACAAAACCTTAATACAACATATTTACATTATTAGTCATAATTTCTTTGACATCCTTCATGTGCGCAGTACATGATTCTCAAATTATATCAATTACAATTCATCAATTAATTCAAAATACATCATATATATCATTGCATTCCTTAAGTGTATAACACCTACCATGGTTAATGAACTTCTATTATCACGTCCCAAGCGATACGATATTTGCCTCTATCCTTCACAAGAATTAGATCATCATCAGTTTCTTTTTTTTATTTCTTCAATAATCCCTAACATAAACACAAATTACCATTTTTGTTTAACAGTTAGGTATCATCCAACATTCCATTTATAATTTGACAAGTCAGTCATCCCGATAATATTAACACCACATAAGTAAGTTTAACTCAAGTCGCATATTCCGGTCATTAGTGTTATTAGTCTCCCATATCAGGACCGGCTAATCAAGTTCATTGTAAATGTCAAAATTAATACCACTGATTGATGTCATCAACTATTTCTAACCTGAAATAGCCAATCATATTTTTCTTTCCATAATACCTTGTAATATATCTGGAAATGTTGATGTCAAGATTCTTGACATCATTAGCTTTCACTTCAGGAATAGCTAGTCAAGTTTCGTGTGATTGCCGATATCGATAGCACCGGTCAATATCATTAACAATTCTCACCCGATTAATTAATCAAGTTCAGCATCCCTCATTTTCAGGGATGATTATGCCGATGTTAGTAAACCTAACTAACATTATTAGCCTCCGCATTCGGGATCGGCTAATCAAGTTTCGTGTGATTGCCGATATCGACAGCACTGATCGATATCATTAACTATTCTCACCCGATTAGTTAATCAAGTTCAACATCTCTCATTTTCAGGGATGATTATGCCGATGTCAGTAAACCTTACCAACATCATTAGCCTCCGCATTCGGGACCGGCTAATCAAGTTCGAGGAACGATCATCAATGAAGTCTATTAATGTAATTCATATTCTTAACCCAATCAAGTACTCAATGTCCAGAAATGTACAGATTGCAAGATTTGACTTTGAAGACTGTGATTTCCATACTCTTTTTTATTTTATTTTCTTGCCTTATATATCCAGAAATGTATGGATGTTAGCTTTTTAATGCCATTAGAATCACTTCATTTCAATCTCTAGAGCTCACGCTCTGCACAAAACATTGACTGACGATCAAATCTGCCAATTACCTCCAATTTCCTTATTTTTGCATCTTTCATCCAAAAGTGCCTTCAAAATATAAAACAAAGAATATCAAGGCATTTTATATATAAAACATAGGTAAAAAAACTAGTTAAATGTGGGTGAAACTATCGAATAATATGGTTGCATCAAATACCCCTACATTTAGCTCTTGCTCATCTTTGAGAAAGGATTGGTAACATCAAATTGAAATTAAATTAAATCAAGTCACTATGACTAATCTCCTAATCTCCCATCAATATCCAAGAATATATGCATTATAAACAAGAATACAATCATGAAGGATAAAGAGTATAATTTTTCATGAATTTATTTACGTGCAAACTTCAAAACTCAATTGATCATTGGGATTTAAATGAAATCTATGCCATACTAAAGTGATAGGTCCCCTCATTGATATACACTCCAACACTCATGTGTTTAGGGCTTATGTATTTAAATCTCTCAAATTCAATCAATGAATATGTTCTAGTCAGAAATAGTCAACGACAACTGAGTCGCTGCCTAGTCAGAAATCGTCAAGGAAAACCGAGTCCTTGCCGAGTCAGAAATCATCAACGAAACTGTTTCCATAGGTGACACATGGATTTGGCAATGCACACAACCCTTGTTGACTTAGAAATCATCAATGAAAGTGCTTTCACAGGTGACACCTAGATTCATAACCGCACACAACCCCTGTTGACTCATAAATCGTCAACAAAATTGCTTCCACAGGTGAGGCGTGAATTTGTTAGTGCAAACAACTCATGTTGACTCAGAAATAGTCAAGGAAAACTTCGTCACTATCGACTAAAATCATCAACGAACCTTCTTTAACAGCTGAGGCATGGATTTGTCAGCGCATCCAGGCCTTGTTGACCCAGAATTAGTCAAGGAAAACTAAGTCCGTCCAAGTAACAAATCATCAACGAAACTGCTTCCATTGGTGACCCATGGATTCGCTAGCTAACACAGCCACTGTTGACTTAGAAATAGTCAACAAAAACTCAGTTGCTGCCGACTCAGAAATCATGAATGAAACTGCTTCCATAGGTGATGCCTGGATTTGTTAACGCACACAGCCTGTTGACTCAGAAATAGTCAAGGAAAACTAAGTCGGTGTCGACTCAGAAATCATCACCGAAACCGCTTCCACAAGTGACGCTTGGATTCGTCAGTGCACAGAGCCCCTGTTGAGTCAGAAATAGTCAAGGTGAACTGAGTCGCTGCCGACTCACAAATCATCACCGAAATTGCTTCAACAGGTGAGGTGTGGATTCGTCAGTGCATATAGCCCCTGTCGACTAAAAAATAGTCAAGGAAAACTGAGTCGATGTCGACTGAAAATCATCAACGAAACGTCTTTGACAGGTGAGGACTTGATTCGTTAGCGCGTAGAGCCCCTGTTGACTCAGAAATGCTCAATGAAACTGCTTCCACAGGTGACATGTGGATTCGTAAGTGCACACCACCCCTATCAACCTCAGAAATAATCTAGGACAACTGAGTCGCTGCCGTCCCAGAAATCATCAAGGAAACCACTTCCACATGTGACGCGTGGATTCGTCAACGCACACAGCCTCTGTTCAGTCAGAAATAGTCAAGGAAAACTGAGTCCGTATCGAGTTAGAAATCATCAATGAAACTGCTTCCACAGGCGACACATGGATTTTCTAGCTTACACAGCCCTCATTGACTAAAAAATAATCAATGAAAAGTAAGTCGTTGCTGACTCAGAAATCATCAACGAAACTACTTCCACTGGTGACATCTGAATTTGTAAGCGTACAGAACTCCTGTTGAGTTAGAAAAAGTTAAGGTGAACTGAGTTGCTGCCAACCCATAAATCGTAACCGAAACTGCTACCACAGGTGAGGCATAAAATGGTCTGTGCACTCAGCCGTTGTTGACTTAGAAATAGTAAAGGAAACTAAGTTGCTGCCGACTAAAAAATATTAGTGAAACTGCTTCCACTGGTGACGTGAAAATTTGTCAGGGCACACAGCTTGTGTTGACTCAGAAATAGTCAACAAAAACTGAGTCGCTGCCGAATCAGAAATC
>Ga0325414_1009398_pt1 | contig 10296 bp, 9 predicted proteins | sample PopdelMetagenome_8_FD_206183 | JGI IMG/M metagenome (GOLD analysis project Ga0325414, IMG submission 206183) | Populus deltoides microbial communities from Bellville, Georgia, United States - Leaf-PdKOR-R3 | ecosystem: Host-associated > Plants > Phyllosphere > Phylloplane/Leaf | place: USA...
AAAAAAAGATTAATCTAAGAAAATTTCCAAGGAAATAAAAATTAGCAATCAACTAATGAGTATCAAATTGGTAGAAAAAACCCTAAAAATAATGAAATAGTAAAAAGAATAAACAATTAAAAATCATATTAAATAAAACAAATATTAATTAAACGAATGAGGACTAAATCTGAAAATAAAAAATTAAAAGGGTTGAACTTGAAAAAAAATTCAGTTTCATAAATCATCTTAAATAAAACAAACAGTAATAAATAACATGAACTAAATGTAAAGAAATAACAAAATGATTGGCAACTTTTATTTTTTGCAAGGTTAGGATAAGAGGAAAGAAGGAGAAAATATAAAAGGTCCCATAAATTAAATTGAGGGCTCGTTTGGAACATAAGCGACACCTAGATAAAGAGGGAGCTTAGATGAATACATGCGACATCCATCATAATATCAAACACACCTTAAATGTATGATTGATAATGCGGTGTAGAGTATTTTTCAATTGAAAATATATTAAAATAAATAAATAATATATATATTTTTTATTTTTAATACCATTACATTAAAATTATAAAAAAATATAAAAAATTTAATATTTTATTAGGTTAAATTTTTTTGGAAAGTAAGTTCGAATCACAAAAACAAAAACAAGGGATCAACAGCTTAAATTCTTAAATAAATCTGCAGGGCCATAAACGTATCTTCTTTCACGAGCCCAAAAGGTGTGAGCAAAAGCAATATCAACAGCCCATAAAGTCAAACCCATTGCTGCCCCCTTCTCAGCGGACAGCAAAAGAAAAGCCTTTTAAAATATCTACTGGTTCCCGCTCTGTCCTTCGCATTCCCCTTCTCGCTCTCACACTCAGCTAAGCTTCGCTCAACCTGACTCATCAATCGATTGCAAATTCATGGAAGAAACAGCTGCAGTACTCACAGTCAAAGAGCTAGTTCTCCGTGCTCAGCCACTCACCGCTACATCTTCCCTCAAATCCAAACTAAACTCAACAAACCAAAAACCCCAATCTCAATCCCCACCACCTTCCACAAACCCTAACTCTAAAATTCTTACTCCCTTGAACCACTCAGTGATCTTACTCGGAACCTTAACTCTCCCAACCGAAACCCTAAAATGTCCAACCAGGAATTGCTTTCGATTCTCCGATGATTCATCCACAATCTGCTGTGATATTCTCGATTTCCGTGTCAATATAATCGGGAAGAAGATTCGAGTTCTCGCTTGGAATTTCATTCCTTTGAAACATTTCTGTGGCGGCGGCTTCTTAGAGATTATCAAATGGAGTTTTTTAGATTCAACCAGTAGTGTAATATCTCGCAGTTCGAGTTCCTTAGATTTATTTCCATTAGTTTCAGGTTCGCCTTCTAATGAAGAAGATCAATCCAAGGCACGTTATAGCGTTAACGGTCCAATTGAATCGATAAGTCCTGTTTTTATTGTTCCTTGTTCAATTGGTGATGGTAAATCACAAAATCTTAGAGGGTTTGTTGCGCGAATTATGGTTTGTCAGTGTAAAACATGTAATTCTCCAGAATCAATTAAGTTTTCGCATAGAGTAGATCAAGGAAACGATTCTCATTCTTTTACAAAACCTTCCTTTGTGTATTTTTGTGGTGCTTCGTGGTGTTGGCATCCTGTGATTACGAAGCTTGTAGGGATTGTGATTATGCTATCTGGGTTGAAAAAGAAGTTAGTTTTTATAGGAAAAGAGGAGTCTCAATTGATGTTTGTGACTACTGAATATTCTGTTTTGCAATTGCCAAAAGTGTTGAAGGAATGGCCACCGCTCTCGAGAAATGTTATCCGAGGGATTGGGGAATGTGGTGTTTATACCGGAGTTGTAAGAGGTGTGTATATGCAAGGGATGGTTGTTGAATTGGACAAGGAAGTGTGGCTTTTATTAACGGATCAGCTAGTTACTGCACCACATAGTCTTAGAGAGGGTGCGATTGTAAGTGAACTAAACTTTCTACCTTTTTTTATATCTAAAATAATTCAATTAGTACAATTAAAGTTTGATCACTTTAACTTATGAGAGTGGCAACCAGATTTTTTTTCTCACCATTAGTTTTTGTTTTAGATATCAGCGAGGAATGTCCATTTTGTGAATCCAAAATTTTCTTGGACAAAAATGCTCGTACTTGGGGCTTGCTTCAAAACTAGCATTACTGTGGAATCGTTCTCCCCATTGGAAACCGGGTATGGGCTACTAAATTATGTCTCTTGAACTTCTCTTAACGATTATTGTGGGCTTATGCTTACTTCTCATGGAAATTGAGCGGTACCATTTCTGATACTGGACCCAAACTGATTCTGTATTAATTTTGGCATGTGCCCTGATATTTTGAAATTTTGTCTCGCTGAGTGGTAGGAAAACATGTAGTAACTTCTTTAGAACATTATAACCTGGCCCACATGTATGTTACCGATTCAATTGTATGCTGCAGATGCCATATGGTGGCCCAGTCACAGAGTCAGCTGGGGAAGTTCATTGAGTCCTTGACATTTTCTGCCAGACTATGGTATGGAATCTGAGCATGGTCCTGGGAAATTCAATATTTTACAAGATGATTGGAATGCATTAAATTTTTAATTGATTTTCTTTACATATGATGGCCGAGTTTCAGGACACTGCTTGTTATTTCATGCTTTCGGAAGAAGTTTGCTGGGATTTTATCTGAAAAGGAGATTCTGGGATCAAAACATGTAATTTACTCTCTCTAGGTTTTGCTTCTGTCAAAGAACTGGTTGGAGTTTCCTGTGCCTGTGCATTTCTTTTCACATCCATGCTTATAAGCCTTGATATCATATGCTAACTTGACGTGGATGGGTGCAAGGTGTTATCAGAAGGAAGGGCTAGCTCAGATGTTTGCTAGATCACATTTACCTGAATCAATTTTTCGAGCTCGGGTAAATTGGTAAATCCACAGTTAGATGAAACTGATACCGGTCTTTTTTGTTATACATACATGCATGCATGCATACATACATGCATATGTGTGTGTGTGTGTGTGTGTGTGTTACCTTGTAATGAGTGTTTTTTTTTTCCTTTCAATTTGGCAGCTTGGAGTACTGACAGAATTATGCAGGCATGAATCATGTGGCTGTGGTAGTGAGCCATATCATGGTAACCTGAAATTGGTAAGCTTTTAGTTTTGAGCCCCATTCAAAACATCTTTGCAACAGCTTGCATCAGCTCATCCGAGGGCTGATTTGATCTGACTGTATGGAGTGGTCATATTATTTTTTAGCCAATATGGTCATATGAAAGCAAAAGGTTCATTTTCCTTCTACTTTTTTCAGGTGGCACCTATCTCTATTTTGCTCAGTCATTGTGATAACATGTGGACGAGGACAGTATCAAAGGACTGTCATACTTCACAGGAAAAATCTCGCTTTAACTTACTGTCACATGAAAGGACATCTTATTGTTTGCCATTGAGGAGGAATTTTTCGAGCGAAGATATAGGCATTCTTTTGCTTGGAAGTCTGAAGGTTAGAGATGTAACTTCAATGTAGAGCATGTAGTAGACTTTATTAGTGCAACTGTTTGTGCTATTCTGGTCAAATATTCAGCTTTGACATGCAGAAGCAAGCATGGACGGCATTTTTTCCCCACTGTATTAACATATTAATGGATAAACATGTAACTGAGGCACGAGTGGACATCTGTAGCGTAATTGTTCAGGTTTTTGATGAAGAAGAGGATGCATGGGTGATTGGTAAGAAATAGGAGAAGAATGTACTTAAGATTAGGCAATATTATGTTTATTTTATTATTTCAATATTCTAAAAAGGGTACTTATAATAATTGTGAGGGTAGAACCAGCAAATCATGATAAATTGTAGCATGGGTGCTGGATATTTTTGCAATTCTAAACCTAGGTTCAAAAGGCTTGTTTAGAGAAAACAAAGGGTTAAACTTAACTTTGATGATGGATATGCAAAAGTGGTCTTTGATATAGATTGACTAGTAAAACACTGCTGTCCATAAGTGCCAATTAGATTTATACAGAAAATAAGTTATCTTAATAAGTGGATGAGTGCACAAAATGAGCTTCTTGTATTTATTTTTTAGTTTTTGTTTTTAAATTATATATGCAGTATGAGTGTGTATGTTTGCTTGTTTATAGTTGCATCATTGTTTGTTTAGATGCCGTCCCTTGCACTTTTTGGGCTCCTTTTGAATAATCTTTTCTAATTTTGTCAAGATGATATGGATGAAGTTATAAGCTCCTTTTGATTTTATAAATATTTTTACTGATCCTCCAGATCTCTCCATCTTCTGGAAGGTTGCAGTTAGTTGATGCGACTGGAAGCATCGATGTTCTGGTACCCGACCTTCCATCCACTTGGAAGACCAATAACATCTATGAGGTGTAGCTAATGATGATTCCAAAACCTTTTCCCATCATCTTGTCCGCTTAATGTATTTGAAGTTTATAGATTATATGCACTCATCTTTCAAATAGATTTTTCAAGTATCTTTAGTCACTTTGTTTTGGCTTCATTTTACAGGTTGTTGACTATAGTCTCGTTATGGAAGGCATGCCTAAGGTTGTGGATCATTTGGGGTTGCTCAACAATGAGTCTCTCTCATGCAGCCATATCTTTCATTATGTGCCACGGGCAACAGAGATGAACTTGGCAATCTATTCCTATTTTCACTTAAGCCGTGCAACCTGCAAAAATCTTTGTTTTTATCCTTCTGTGCCCTTTAATGAAGATCTTCAGGAACTTCAAAGTGGAAGATTTCACTTGATTTGGATCTCACACAAATATCCTTTGCTACATCAGGTACGCTTGCATATGCCAAATAGAGTTTTATCAAGCCTTATAAAACGTGCTCCAAGTAATTTCCCCTTCAGCCACTGCATGAGTCCACGAAGTTAAGAAAGTAAAAAAGAAAAAAGAATTTCTGTTTGCATGCTTAATAACTATATTGCTTTGTTCAGTTACAGAATTCTGATCTTTCTACATTCATGTCCACAGTTACAAGGTGATCCAGTGATGCCAAACAGGGCCAATGTGTTTGTTGAGGCTGTTGTCCTGCCTTGGGACCTGTCTATTGCAGGCATGGATCCAATTGCACATTCTAGTGAGATTTCAAGGATTTGGCTGAACAAACCCTTGAGACATTACATTGGTGAAAACAACGAAGAATATTTACCCAATAAGAAGTGTAAGATGGATTGCATGCCCAGCCAGGCTTTTGTTTCAGTTTTGGTTGATGATCAGAGCTATGTTGGCAGTGAGCTGAGCGCTTGCTCTGGTTCTCTTAGGGAATCAACTAAGTGGAAATGTGGAGAACTGAGCTGTCCTGAAATTCCATGTTTGGCCATTGCTAGAAATGCCAACAGTCACAACTTGGTTAGTTCAGGGAAGTTGTGCTGCACAAATTGCAAGGTAAAGATTGGTGCTGATTATAAACCAAGTGGCAGGAAGATATTGCTGGAGTTCAGTTCTGACAGTTTATTCAGGTATCAGGTGTGTCAGATCCCCTCAGTTTTCTTCATTTCCCTCAATTTTCAGAGTTTTGGTATTCATCCAGTGCAGGGATGATAAAATAGTATTGCTATTTTACTTACCATGTAGGACAACTTACATTGACTTTCATCTAAATTGCAGATGCTGCAGATTGGGGGTTACTATGTAATAAAGCACCATAAAGAAGAATCTTTTTGCTGTCTTGAGGACTACAACAATACTGGTGGTGGTAATATTTGTGTCTCTTCCAGAATATGTTTGTGGAGCCTTTCATTCTCATCTGATGATGTTACAAATGATAAATCATTAGATGATGCTCCTCCTGGTGATTCTTCTCTAAGCAATGAAGAGGTTCTGATGAAAAATCAAGTTGAGCTACTTCTCAGGAGGTCGACTGGAAACTCTCCAGAATGCTCAGATGTCCAGCTTCATCTCTCTGCCGATATAATGCATCTTTTGGTACTGAAGCTTAACAAAATGAAAGAAGGCTTCATGCCAGTTGTTATGCCAGAAGAGGCTTTCAATGGATCTCCTCACTTTATGACCAAAATGTCTGCATCTAGTACGCCCTTCGCATCTTCCAATTCCTGTTGTGTTTTTCCTGAAGGAAATTTAATATCTGTGCTTGGCAATGTTGTCGCCTTTCATTTTTTAAACTCCAATTTGGCCAATGCTCATTCAAGCTGTGAAACTGTGAGTGACATTCCTCATATGGGATGCTTTCAGGGGATTCCAAGCAGTTGTTGTGTTCATGTTTTAGTAGACAAGCAAATGGTAATTTCCTTTCAGACCATCTCCGTAACCTGGAAGTTGTGTATTCTGATTTAATTCTCCACTTTTATTTTTTATTTATATATAACTGCTTCATCTTGCTGTATTTTTTTTTTCTCTTAGAGATTTTTTTATTAATGATGGATTCATTTAATAGGTGAGAATTTTTGGTTCTTTGAGCAAACATGCATATGCTGTTGGATTTGGAGCTGGTGTAAATGCCACATTTCATCGAGTTCTTAAATTGAGGTATGGAATCCAAAAAAGTCATGAGCTGTATTGCTTGAATTATATTGGTCTATATTATAGTACTTCATACGGATGTTATTGCAATACTATAGTAACATTTCTTTTTTAATTTTTGGAATATGGATCTCATCAGCTCTCAACATTGAACTAGTGCTTCTTGAACTTTGTATATCAGAGGATGTTATAATAGCTTTACAAAAAAATAAAGAAAAAGACCTTCCAGGTATCGGAAGAGGTTGTTATACAATTTTGCTTTAGAGGTAGTTGTAAGAAGGTATTTTCTTTGAAGTCCTTTTGAGTATCTATTGTCATTCCATATCCTTCGGTGTCAAAAACCAACAAGATTAAGATTTTAAGTGCTGTGATAAGAAAATAAGTGCAGATAAGCACTGGATATTGCATCTAAAGATGGCAGGGGAAAGTTTCACTGCATTGTGTAAAACTGTAAAAGAGTAGCATCTGCAGTTACTGATTTGAAAAGAGAGGTATGATTGCAAACTGGGCCCTAGTTTGGGGGCTGGGAATAATTGCTTTGCTCAGTGTCCAAAATGACATTATTGGCTCATTTTTTACAGTATAGTGTGGTATGGAGCAATATAGGGTTCCTGAGATATCTATTTTTACAATCTACAGTCAGGGAGTTTTGTTGAAAGCTGTATTTATTAGAGTTCTTGGCTATGTGTATATTGTTATTAGTTTCAGATCTTGCATGAGTAATAAGGTAATGCATACACCAATTTGTGTTCATACTCACTTTGTTAGGTTTAAAGTTGTGCTATTGTGATATTTGACATGTATGATCTGTTGTTTGCATAGTGGCTGATCTATCCTTCAGTGTCCTTTGCTCTTCCCTTTAATCATGTTATTTATGAACTGTGTCTCCCCTTCATGTTAAGCCTCTTTGTGAAACCTGCTCCTAAACCAGTCCTTTATGGTTTAGTAAGAAGTTAGCATATTATCAATTGTTGTTTCTTGGTTTTTCAGGGGAACAAACAGATTGATGCTGACTCCTGCTTCATTTATAGTGATCAATTCCATAAGGGTTGCAAATGAAGCGTCCCAGGAAAATTCTTCTGATTTGTGGTTATACAGATCATCAGCTGCCCCTTTGGACAAAGTTTCGTTTGTTATGATTTCAGAATTGAATCAACGCACAGAGAGCACGCCTGTGAAGTTCTATTGCAGGGTAATTTTTGTTAGATTCATGAATTTATCCGTTATTCTCTCAATTGCATCCTTCCTTTGTAATTTGTTATTGCCAGATAGGAAGAAGTGAACATTAATTGTGTGAAATAATTGTAACCATGATTTATTTGCTCATGTTTATGATAGGTTGTTGCTGTTCATGTCCTGGTTCTGGAGAACAGAAAATATTTGGCATCAAAAGTTCACTCCATGCAACATTTTCTTGACATTCCACTTGCTTCTTTTGTGCTGGGTAAGTTATTTCTCATCTTTATAAAGCATTTATATCATGACTATATGGTATTAATCACTTTTCTCTCTCACTATCTGCACGGACAACTTGAAACAGCTTTAATCAAACCTCAATTGGGAGTTCTTTATTGTGATACAAGAAAATAGAGCACATACTAAACGGATCCACAATGTGCCTTGTTATGCAGCACCTTTTGCATTACTGAATTAAAGCTATTGTTAATTGTAAAACTATGTGATGGCTAAATGGTTTATTAAATTATATGTAGTCGAGCTTTAATTTATCATGAATTAGACAGGCCCCTTGCGTGTATATTGAGGCAATTGTGAAAGATGCACAATGGAATACAAAAGGATATCATTTACAAGCTGTCTTTCGTCTTTTCATTGGACATTTTTCTTTCTAATTCCTATGCAATCATATTATCCTCTCTTTGCATGTATAGATGATGGATCATCATCATGTTATTGCTGGGCTAATGCTGAAAGAGCAGCAACTTTGTTAAGGCTGCATGAAGAACTTCCGATGAGAGCTTTTGAAAGCAGTGGCTGCACATTAAAGTGGGCAGGGATTACCAAGAGTTCCTGGAAAACCACTATGTATCATCTTGAAAAGATGTTAAAGAAGCATCGCAGGATTGTCGTGAAAAACCATGGGTCAATGGTAGATTCTTCATATCAAGATCTTAATGTTTCTGTCAGTTCAGATGATGACCTCAGCAGCTCAGATGACAACCTCCTGAAATTCATAATCTTCCATGCTTGCTTTGGAACATTTTGGGTAAGTTTATAGTCTATCTGAAATGAATTCATGGAGAAATTAAACCACCAAAGTACAAGAAATAATTTGTATCTCGAGTTCAGGACAGTGAATCATCCAGAACTAAATAATTTTGGTTTAGTTCTATGTCAATCTAATCGCTGTCTAGTAACCTGAAATATTGAGTTCTCCAATATTTCCATGAGATACGGCAAAAGTAACCTGAAATATGGAGTTTTCCAATAGTTTCATAGGATATAGAAAAACAAGGCTTCACATTGTCATATGAGCAAGATTCTAAATTTTTTTGGTTTGAGCTCCCCTAACACTATCACATCTTTTTGCTATTGACAGACTGTTACAGCCAGTGCGATGGAGATGAATGCTGTTAATCAGTTGGAAAAGGAGCACCTTATGCAAATGGAGATGGTCCCGCATCCCATGCAGAATGTATGGGCTAGGGAAGTTTGTTACACGGATACTCGTACCGAGGCCTGGAACATGGTTCAAGAACAGCTAAGAAGGTAAACGTTTGTTTCTTGCACCATTAATTTTTCCTGGATGTGAAGCGACTTCCTTGCTAGTTCTGCTCCTTAGTTGTGTTGTAGGGGCCTGGCAGCATAATCCTGCGAGCCCGGGGACCTTTTTGCCATGTGTTTGTGTACCTGTTGTCTTACCTACAGTGGCATTCTGGGATTGACTGCTATTATTCTAGTTATATGATTTATTGACCCAAGCATATAATTCTGTACCCAAGCATAGAATCTCCTCTTCCACATTCGAAACGCGAGGTTAGGGTTTAAGATTCTGTACACAAATTCCAGATACAACATAATGATCGACCTAGGAGTTCGTATATACGAAAGACATTTTAAGAAACCTCATATAAGCCTTCTGAGCATATACATGCTGTATTGTATCATGTACTCTTTTCAAAGCATGTATCTTTTCTTGATTTGCCTGATGATGGGATCATGAACACCAACAATATTTTTAAGTTGGCCCATGCTTGCCTTTTTTGGCATCTCAAGCTACTTGTATCTTGTCACAAAAGTTGTGAAATGCAAAAATTGTAATGATAAGTAGATTCAACCTGGGTAATCATCTTTTAGTATATTTTAACTAGTCCTTTGTCTATAACTCTATATGATTCTTTGTACCTGTGATCACTGTTAATAAACCCTACTCATATCTCATATCGAATGGGGTTGGGCGTTGAATGGGTCAAACCTGGTCAACTTGACAGGTCAATCAAGTAAAAAACAGTTTGGATTTTTTCCCAAAATGACATCGTTACTCTTTTTTAAATCTTGAAAAAACATTTTTTTTTGCGAGTTTTATAACTATGGACTTTCAATCCGACCAAGGAATAGATCCTCATAACAACGTGAAATTTACTGCGCTGGTACCCATATGCGATGTAATTTCTAATATGATTTTCTGCGGAAAACTTTAGCCCAGTGGTGTCTGTTTTGGACACACCGTGTAAAAAACTGGTGAAATTCACATGCATAACTCACCTACACGCAAAGATTGCAGGTTTCTATGTGGTGGATGAACTAGTCAGTTTTGAGTCAAATTGTGT
>Ga0325414_1009400_pt1 | contig 10295 bp, 1 predicted proteins | sample PopdelMetagenome_8_FD_206183 | JGI IMG/M metagenome (GOLD analysis project Ga0325414, IMG submission 206183) | Populus deltoides microbial communities from Bellville, Georgia, United States - Leaf-PdKOR-R3 | ecosystem: Host-associated > Plants > Phyllosphere > Phylloplane/Leaf | place: USA...
TTCTAAAATACTTATCAATCGCAACTTGGTCACTCTTATTTTAGTTAATTTGTTTTATTGTTTACATAAAAGTGAAATTTGTGTATATTTATTATAATAGATATTTTTATGTGAATGAAAAAGCATTGCATTTAAAATTAAAAAAGATAATTTATTCCGAACTTGATAAAGATATTAATCTGACTTGTCTCGAATAAATAATAATTTTTTTGGATAATTATCTTATCTGATGATTAATAAATAGAATATAAATATTATTAAACGTTACCCGAAATTTACTTGAAGATAACCTAAAATATATATTTATATTATATTATATATATATATATATATATGTTTAACATTTATTTTTTAAAATAAAGTAAATATTCTACAATCGTGATAAGGTATGGTGCAAAAGAAAACGTGTGTACCTAGAAAACAGACATTTTGTTGAATTTTTTTTTTTAATATGACAAGACTAAAAAGAGAGTAAATAATGATAGAGTAAAAGACAATAAAATTTTGTCTCTGGAATTGGAATAAAATAAAAATGTGATGGGCAAAAAAGGGGTGGTGCTGTGTGGAGGTGATGGAATTTGCTACGCCACAAACAGTGTTTTTGGACGGGCAGGAAGGCCAAAAAGGCCAAAAATAGGCGTCAAGGTGTAAGAGGATGAAGGAGAATATGAAGGAGAATATAACGTTCGGCCTTTTAGCTAACCCAAGAGATAGACTTGAAAAGGAAGTGGTGGCGCCTGTTTTACGCAAAGCTGTGGACAGCTCTCACGCCCCCTCGATCCACGTGTTTGGTCATGATTGGTTTCTATCAACTTTGTTTAGCTTAGTAACTAGATCGATGGCCCCGCATCATGATGGCTAGTACTAATTTTTTTTCTTTTAAATTAAAATAATTAGGATACGGTTGTGTTTTTAAAAAAATAATAAAAAATTAATATTAGTTTAAATTTTAGTTAATTTAATCATAAAAAATTAGATAACACTGATAAATAAATTAAAATAATATTGTCTAAGTTAGAGTTGGGTTAACAAGTGAAACTCGTGATCTAATATATGAGATAGTGATAAATCTATAAAATTATGGTATTAACAAAAATTATTTGTAAAAAGAATTCTAAAAAAAAATGAAGTCAACTTAGTCCAATATTTCAAAAATTGTGAGTGTAGCAATAAAAAAATACCAATTATATATCCAACTATAATAATTCATTTTTCTTTTTATATATAAATTTTTTTATTAAAATTTAACATTTCATTTAAAAGTACAATAATTAGAAACACATGAGAACACACACATAGAAAGAGAGAGAAAGAGATAGTATTTTTTTTTAAGCACATTTATGTTTGAATAAACACACAACCATAAATTAGCTTAAAATAGTTAAATATATTAATTACAATATCCATAATTAAGTTAAACAATACAATTTTTTTATATAAAAATATATTATAACAAGATATTGATTCTTCAAAATGCATGAATTACTTGGACAAAAGACCACCTATCCTTGAAACTACCACTTGACTTACGCGTGCGAAATTCCTGAAATATATATATATATATATATTTCAGGAATTTCGCACGCGTAAGTCAAGTGGTAGTTTCATTATTAAAAATTACATATATTCATGCGCACATATTTAAATCATAACATCCTGGGAAGATTTGTTTTTATTTTATTACCATCTTTGCATAACATTTATAATAATATACCAAAATTGTTTATAGGCTAACTCAAATATCTATCTTATCTAAAATTAATTTGTATTCTTTAATTACTTATTAACAAAAAACTTAGACTCTTAGTCCGTGTATTAATAGGTATCATTTCCATTAATCCAAGAAATGATTTTGATCATTTGCCCAATAACTCGAGTATTAATCTCATTAACCAAAAATTAATCTCTTAATCCACTTATTACATAACAGTATTCCTGTTAACCTAAAAAGTAGTTTCTTCACTCACCTAATAACTCGGGCACTAATCTCATTCACCAGGAATTTATCTCTCAATCCATCCATTCAACAAGGCATTGTTTTTATTAACACAAGAAATAGTTTATCCATTCGCCCAATAACTTGGGCACTGATCTCATTAACCAGTGATTTGTCTATTAATTTTCTCATTCAACAGGGCACTATTTTTCATTAACTCAGGAAATAGTTTGTCCATTCACCCAATAACCCGGGCACTAATCTTATTAACCAGGGATTAGTCTATCTGTTTTTTTTTTACTTTTTTCTTTCAGAATTCACATTAAGATACAAAATAAAGAAAATTCCATCTATATTTAATATAATTAATAGTTTGTCTTAAGATGTCAAATACCTACCTAGTGTCTGTGCGCGCGAATTAGTCCTCTACTGTTAATTAGGTCCCACAACCTCTCTTGTAGAAATTAAATCATTATATCAATTGACATATTCTCATATAAAATTCTGAATTCTCACTTTATTCTCGTCGAGAATTCCCTTTCTAGTTATATAAAACGTCCATTTCTTTTCTTCTATTTATTCTCCATTTTCTTTTTAATCAACACATTTTATATAAATCTCTTATTATTTAATCTAATCAAACCCATTTTATTTTTATTTTTTCTAACTCAATCAAAATCATTTAAACATATTTTTTCATAATAAATAGTTAAGAAAATTTATAATCCTTCCCATTTCAATACATCCTTAGCCGGACATGGAAAGGAAAAAAATAGGATTTATTTTCTCATTTCTTCTTTTACTTTCATCTAATAACATTCATCTAATCATAATCCCCTACAATCCTAATTAATTTCGTCAAAATTCTCAATTTACTAATTTCTTTGCTAATTTCTTTACCAATTTCTTCTTATTGGCTGAAATTCAACACAATTAATGAGGGGTTCTTATCCTTTACATTTTTAAATTAAATCCTTACCCAACCCTAATTCATGCATACAAACATAAAATCAACCACAATTATATCAATTCATCATAGAATTAATTCAATTTCATCTTCACATACATCTAGCAATTTCAATTTATTAACAAAATCAAAATTTCCTACCCCTCTCTTTGCCGGAAATGTCGTCAGCCATGAGAAGAAAATTGGGCATTTATATTGCCCAATTTTCTAATTTTGTACATTGACCCATTGTTTTTAGGTTTTTTTTCTATTTTGCCCCTAAGCTTTCCTTCTTAATTAATTAATGTTTTACCACCTTTTCTTTTGTTCAATTTCACCCCTCTCCTCTTGTTATTTTGTTTTAAATCCTTTTATTCTACTCACTTTTGTTTTCAGGTTACATAGTAATTTAATTTCCACTCGAAATACAATTTTATCTAGAACTCACACACAACCACCTTTTTATATTAAATAATATTTTATTTATGCTAAAAATATTAAACCATCCCTTTTCAAACTCAATAATTACTAAACAAATGAAAAGACAAAACAAACCCATTGACTCAAGGCAACGACAATTATGATTCAAAGGTGTTGTGGTAATTTTACTATCCATTTAAAATGAAAAGATAAAAAATGCCTCTACTTATTAGTGTTTAAATTTTTGCCTTCATTGACATATCAATAATTTCATTGTGCAAATAGTGATAAAAAGACTATTATACCCTCCCTCATTCACAAGGCCAATTATGTTATGTTTACTTGGACAAAATAGTCATCTCATTGTTTCAATCCATTGAGTCTATGTGCACAATAATAAATTCACAGTAAAACCAGAGCCCCATCGGATTATCTTAATGTCTTGTAAGTTATGGTCTAAGGGTTTGATTTCACAACGTGAGTTAAAACTATATTATGTGTCAATCACCAATTTAGAAAGTATTTGGTTAATTAAAATACAACATAAAATTATAATTTATGATTTTTTTTAATTCACCTTTTCAAATCATAATCTCAAAATTTACCATAATATCAAACACACGCTATAAAATGCAAATAGCTTTTGATGTTGTAGTTTGAAAAAATAAGTTTAAAAAAAATTATAAATTATAGTATGATTAGAAATATTATAAATAAGTTTAAAAAAAATTATAAATTATAGTTTAAAAAATTAAAAATTAAAAATATCTTAATGTCTTGTAACATAGTATGATTAGAAAAAGAAAAAGGAGTTATATAAGATGCATATATTAGGAAATGCAAGAAAAAAAGAAGCTAAATAGGAAATAGGTATTCAAGAAATTATTTTAATTTTTTAAAATAAATACATGTATTAAATAATCATATAATGGATATTTAAATAATTTAAAGGTATTAAATTTTTTCAAAAATATTTAAGGGAATTACAGTTAATGAAAATTTTTTATAGAGTTTGTATAGTTATTAGTCCTGATTTATTTGTTTAATGGGCTAAAAATAGATCATTTAGCACATGTATTCTTTCCATCTTGTTGGGCTGAATAAGTGACAAACCTTGACATCCTGAGTTAGATTATATATCTTAAGAGAGCTTAGAATTCATTAAAAATATATAGGACATGGAGCAAACTTTGTAGCACAAGATATATACAATTTATTATGGATTGTATTAGTAAAATAATGTTTCTTTCTATTCCTCAAATCAGGTTAGAAGACCAAGTTTAAAGGTAAATTAGTATTTTTCATATGATTCATTTGTCATTTTAGTTTTTAGTTTTTAGTGGGAATACAAAATATTTTCATCTTTTTTTAACAATAAAAAACCTTTGCTTCCCTTAAAAAAAAACACTCAGATATTTGGTTGTTAGGGGTTTTTTTTAGATTTCATGTCTTTTTTGCACAATTTAATTACTATCTCATCCTTTATGTAATAATTAATCAAGGATTGCTTTAAGGGCATTTAAATATTTTCATTATTCTTAGCACAGGGAGATCATGAAATTATCCCTTTTTTCTCAAAATTTATTTAAGCTTGGTTTAGGGGAAATTTCATGTTTTCACATGAGGTTTTTAGTTATAAGCAAGTTAAGTTAATTGAGAGGTAGATTGGTCTTTTAAAGTGATTAAAAAAAAAAGAAGTTGTCAAACATGTGGGAGAGGTCACCATTCTTCGGTGGTGCGTTTGCCTTCGTACAACGACCAAAAAATTTCTTTCACCATGTCATTGAATTCCTCACGACGTGTTCTTCCACCCCAGGCGACGCATGTTGTTTTTTGAAGGATGGATTGTTGCCAGAGAAGCTTTCTTTGTTTTTTTTTTCTTTTCTATCTCCTCCATTGAGATTCATATCTAACATTTAAAAATTCAAGGCAGCTCTCTTGGTTGGGTGTATTTGCATATTGGTCCTTATTCTTTGGATTTGTTATTTTTTATCCTTATCTCTTTTGTAAGTTTTTTTTTATTGTATCCTTCAATGTAGAATTTTTAATTTTTAAATTTTCAAATTCGATCCTGGATCTTTTTTTTATTCATTTTTCCTTTTTTTTTTTTTGTAAACTTTCAATTGTTTACAACTTTAGCCTTCAATCAAGATTTTTAATTTGTTGATATTTTTATATTTAGTCCTCGTTCTTTTTTTGGATTTTCTTTTCTTTTCAATTTAGCTCTTTAATCCAAAATTATCCAACTTCTTTTTTTTTCTTTCAAATTATATCCTCATTCTTTTAATATTTATTTTTTCTTTTGAATTTTTTTTGGGTTATCCTAATCTCGAGACCTGATAAGTGGGTTTGGAGAGTTAGCCCATATGGGATAAATTCTTTTTTTGGCTTATAATTGCTATTTTCCTAATCCTTTCCATCTTATGATTCAACATTCAATTTTTTTTTAAGGTTTCGTTATATTTTTTATTTTACTTTTTATCGGGTTATCCTGTTCTTCTAATCTGGCCTGTAGGTTAAGCGGTTTGCCTAAGCAGCCTCAAGTCTTATTTTAACTTAAAATTTCTATTTTTTTCCCTTTTGTATGTTTGATTTTCGCTTCAATTTAATCCTTCAACATTTAGTTAGTTGAAAACTAGGCTTTAAGGTTTTTCCAAGTTTATTGTTTATGGTCAAATGACTTAGGTCACATTCTTAATGGGTTAACAAGGTTGACATCATTTTTTTTTGTGCATATTTTCTTTCTTTCTTTTCATTATTTGACACTTTTTTTTTAAACGAGCTTTTGTTGGCTAAATGTCATTTTTTTTCTTTAATGTTTTTATCCCACTCGCAGTAAAACTCGAGTTACATAGCTAGGTCTACTACAAAGAAAGTCACCTTTTCATGCATTCAGTAGGGTTAAAGAGGAGGAGATTGCATGGGCGGAACTACGACATGTTTGGGGAGGCATGATAACCCTAAAGTCTTAAAATATTTTAATTTTGGTCTTTAAATTTTTAAAATTTTCATAATAGTCTTGCATTTGGCTCCTTCAAAAGTAATATTTATTCTCTAATATTATAGTTTTTGTGATGGATTCCCATTTAAAATCTTTCAGTCCCCCTCTAAAGAAGAGGAAATAATACTTTGGATTTATAGCGTTGTTTTTTAGAAGAAATTCTTGATAGGTTGGAGAAGAAATGTTTCATCTTTTTTTCCTTCTTATTAATTTTATAGTAAACAAAAAAAATTGTCCAAAATATATTTATTGTTATTATTATCTTGAAAGGACAACTAACTACAAGAGAGGCATGATTAAAAGTTATGATTTGTTTCTAATATTATTTATTTAAACATTTTAAAATTACAAAATTATCAAGTCTTATCTTTTCACTATTGTTTCATGAGAAGTTTTATGGTGTCCAAGAAGTAACTAAAAAAATCCTAATATTTACTTTCTGGGTCTGCTTTAAAAAATGAAATAGATAAAAATAGGAGAAAAAAAATCATACGTGAAGATATTCTTATCATTTTTCTTAGATCATAGATCTTATTGTCTTTCACCTTTATGTTTGCCGTTTTTTTTTTTTAAAGTAAGGCCTGGAGGATAACTAATAACCTAGAGAGTAAGTAATAAGATTTCACTAGTTACTCCTTTAACTGTTAGTATATATGCCATGTAACCAACCAATTGGTTACATGTGACATTAACTTTCCTCAAGTAAATACATTTAACTTATTAATAAAGATTTATTTACCTTTAATATTCATCAAATAGTTTATTAGTGAATATAATATTTGATTAATAAATCTAGAGTAAAGATAAAGTCCTTGGAACAAAAATACTTTGTAAAAGAAATTATAAAGTTTATAATTATGGGATTCCTATTACATCAAAACATTGTTCCTAAATATTTCTGGTTAATGCTCTATTAATACTAGATATTAATTAGAGCTATTGAGACCGATACATATTATGTCCTTTGTTTTATGAAAGAAAGTAGTTGTTCTCATAAGTTGAGATATGATGGATACCTAGAATTAATATGCAAGTGCTTGTCAGATGACATATACACTGAATTGAACTGCATGAGAATTTCACATGAAAAGATCACATGTGTCTATGAAAAGGCTCACGTGATAGTTGTGTAAGCGATTCTTAGATTTGATATTGTTAAGTTATCTTATATAAAGAGTGTTATGTTTTGATCATACTACATATTGTTGTAATCAAGAGTAACAGATGAGAAGATATTGTATATAACATGAACTATATGAATGTATTTAAGTAATTCAGAGAGGATTCATCATCTTAGGTGAATTAGGAAAATAATTTCATTTGTTCTCAAATAATATTGATTGTAAATCCTTGTACAAAAGTGGAATGAGATTTGAAAAGAGTTTCAAATCTTATTCAAATAATCAATGATTATGGTATTGAGAACAAACATGATTTGGCATAATAGACACCCTACATGCTATAATATCTAAATTAGAATATTGTTGATGAAATAATAACAATCACACTAAAAAACTGGTTATTGAAAGGTTAAGTCAAATCACTTATGACTTTTCTAATATTTGGGGGATCCTGAGAGGTTGTTAGACATTGTACTTGATCTTCAAATATAAATCAATCAATTATTAAATTAATAATAAATTAATTTCTTTAATTTACTTAATCTTATTTTATTTAAGATAATGATTTATATTTAGGTCAACTTATTAGGGAATCTAATGAGTCACACACATAAGAACCATTGGTCAGAAATCAAAATGTGATGATTAATCAAGTGTGACTTGATTGTAAATGAATTTTAAAAATTAAGGACTAAAATGTAATTAATACAGGGGATTACAGTTTTAAACCTATAAACAATCAAGTGAGGATTTGATTGAATAAATTTCTAAAATTAGCCTAAAATAATATGTGTGATATTATTTAAGGGGCAAATTGATATTTTGCTATTTATAGAGTTTTTAGGTTTTCCTATAAATAAAAAATTATGCCTCTTATTTCTTGGGGTGAGTAGAGTATAGTACATAAATACTTAAAAAACAAAAGGAAAAAGCTAGCACTCTAAGGTATAACAATTTTTTTCTCCTAAAATGGTCTATGAGATTTCTAACTGTAATTCATTAGAAAATCATTAGAATACTTTCACTGTAAAAATTCATTAGTATAGTACATAAACACCTAAAAAACAAAAGAAAAGAGCTATCACTCTTATTTCTTTAAGCCACCTTTTTTTTTTTTTGTTATCAAAAGAATACTTCCACTGTAAAAATTCATTAGAAAATCACTTTCCAATTGATAAGTCTAGTTATTAATTATTTATCCATTGGAAAATCCCTTTGCGATTGAGAAATCCATGACAATATTTACATCCTAATATCACAATCACAGAACAGATATCCATTATTGCTTTCTTGCATTTTTTTTTATGAATAATATTTTTTTCTTGATCAAAACCTAATTGTTATTTGATTTATTACTTTATATTAGAGTTTTGAATTAATATCATTTTATAGATTTTATTATTTAGAGTTCAAATCTTGTTGAGGTGTTATTAACCTAAATAAAAAATAGAGGGAATATGTGAAACTATCAATTACATTTTCTTATATGAAAATAAATCTACAAGAAATAAAACATTCAACAAACTAGAATTTAATTATTAAATCATAATGACTAGTGGTATAAATCACGGTTAATTTTTAATAACACTATTTTAATTTCCTCCAATAATCCAGTGAGTTTGTAAATTTGCAATGTATATAGAAGTTTAAAAATCAATGAGGAGAACGTAATTTCTTTTTGGGTTGTAGAGCATTATTAAATCATTTCTTTTGTTTTTAGTATATAGTTTAATTCGCCCGTTAAAGTTCAATTGTTGCAACATGATCCTTATAATTTCTCAAAGGTAACAATTATTTGGTTAATTATATTCCATAGCTAGTAGCTAGGTTAGTAGCCTTTTATGCATCCATGGCGAATGTCTAATTAATGAGGCATGTAGATGAAGATATTCACATTGGAAAGTGAAGAATTTATTATATTTAATTAATTTGAACCAAGAAAAGGAAAATGTGAAGATCAATATTCATGTTTCCAAGGTATTGGATGGACCTGAGAACGATGGACTGGAATTCTTTTTGTGTTCATCTCATGGAGATATCATTTTCTGCTCATGCAAACTAAGCGCAAGAAGCACTCACATGCATTTCGAAGATGGAATGATTGCTGTATATTGTTTTTTTAGGATCATAAAAAAAAAAAATGAGAATTTATGTGTCTAAACCTGTAGATATCTGTATTATTTATATAAAAAAAAATTTAATCTAATCCACATGGATATATAAAAAAAATAAATAAATTAAATTTATATTTTATAAGATATTAGAATTTAGGTTGGATACAATTACAGAACCAAACCGACTCAATTATTTCTATAAACATATAAACATTGTAATATTTATCATGTTTGAGGTGATATGATTTTTTTTCTTCGTTTGCTTTGGAGTCTCTCAATTAAAAGAAATTATATATATTTTTAGTTATCACAATCTAATATTTAATAGTCAATATAAAAAATAAAAACATATATTATCCATAAAAATAATGAATTTATCACAATTCTAAGATAATATTTGGTTACTTTCCTGGATCAAAAAAGATAAAAATAGTGAAAATAAAAATGTGCTTGGTTGAAGAAACAGAGGCAAACACAGGGACAAAGACATAAAAATAAATCTCTCTCGGGAATAATTTTAAAGTGAATTTCTGTACTTAAAAAATAGAAGGTACAAAGGAGACATGTCTATAGAAACAATATTTTTTATTTTTTATTCCTAAAATATCATTGTAAAAAACTCTCAATTTTAAAATTGTCAAAGTAAGAACTGTAAGTATAAAAATGATCATTGTTATAGTTTTAAAACTCAATTTAGAGGATCGATCCTAGGTAAAACTCAGGTCACTAGTCGAGGCTCAGGTCACAGGCCGGGTTG
>Ga0325414_1009401_pt1 | contig 10295 bp, 4 predicted proteins | sample PopdelMetagenome_8_FD_206183 | JGI IMG/M metagenome (GOLD analysis project Ga0325414, IMG submission 206183) | Populus deltoides microbial communities from Bellville, Georgia, United States - Leaf-PdKOR-R3 | ecosystem: Host-associated > Plants > Phyllosphere > Phylloplane/Leaf | place: USA...
AAAAAAAATTTAATTTTTTAAAAATATTTTTAAAATATAAAAACAATCAGGATTGATCCCACTGCTCCTCAGTCTTCCGGGTTCTGCTCATGTCCTTTTCTTCCTCCATGTTTTATTATATGGCACGCAGTATCCGTGGATTAAGCTAGCTTTCATATGGGTGTTTGGGTTTGAGCAGTGGTGGTAAGACGTGGTTGAGTTTTTTTTTTTTTTTTTTGTAGGTATAATTTTTTGTAGGGTTTTTGTTTTAGAATTGCAGTTAAATAATATTTTTTTAAGATTTTTGAATTTTTAATTAATTTTTTTGATTTTTTTTTATTGTTTTGATGTATTAATATCACAAATAAATTTTAAAAAGTAAAATATATTATTTTAATATATTTTTAAATAAAAAATATATTAAAAACAATATTTACCGCAATTTAAAATATACACTCATTTTAAACCAAAATACATGTTCTTGTTGCTTTTATATATATATATATATATATATATATATGTTCTTGTTCTTGTTGCTTTTCAAAAACATTTTAAAAAATGCAAAAAAAAAAGAAGAATATTTAGAGGTAAGATAATTCAATTGTTTTGATTTGATTGATTAATGTAACTTTTTTATTTTATAAAAGAAAAGGTTATTACACTTTTTGGCTTTTGTATTAGTGAAGTTGTCAGAGATTTTTGAAATTTACACTATGACACAAAGATTGAAGAATAAAATTATTTTTTGATAAATAAAACATTGAAGAATAAAATTAAAATTGAAAAATAATAAACACATACGCAAGCTAGAGGTGGCAGTGTGCTTTTGATGACGTGGGATATGATCCTGTACTTTCAATGTGAAATGAAGGGAGTCCAGTACCTTTTTAAAAAACAACAGAAAGGGAATCCACCGTCCCTCCACATTGCCCAGACCCAAGTAATCAAAACACCTTTTGAGAAGGCTATGAATTTTGTTTTCTCAATTGACACCAGAAAGAAAACAAGCGTTGACATGCAGGCACGAGAAGCACTGAGAAAGGGACTCCTCCGAGTTCAAATTTCAATGTGATCATGCCTCGCATTGTCTCCACTCTTTCAGGGAATATAGACGTGCTGTGTCTCATCGAATTCAGGATCCCCTCGTTCCTCCATGGGTGACGGCTGAGGAAAGCAACAGGTTTTAAAAATCCAAACACTCTGGGAGAGACGGGCGCCACACTGATTTCAATGAAACCCCATTTAAAAAATAAATTAAAAAAATAAAACAATTTATGAAACTACAATCATACGAGGGTGATTATACAGATCCGTGAACCATTACAATCTCAAATACAAAATAAGTTGCTCTCGCATGCGGATAATCTTACTTTCACTCTGTTGAAAGATAGTTGTGCAGAAATCTTCCAATTGAAGCAATTCAATAAATTTCTCTCAGAAGATTGGTATTTAAGCCGGAAAACACATTGAGTACACTCCACCAGGTCAATTCTGTAGTACTGGTTGCTGCCAACAGTATCCAAAATGATTGGATTGCAGTAGACCCTGACAATCCCATTTCTAACTTGTTTCTTGATTAGGATTCCAAAGTAATCTGCGAGACGGTGCAGGCGGGGCTAATCCTGGAATATCCCGAATGTCCTTGTTGCTTGGGTCCACGAGCTGAAAAATCAAGGGCAGTGATAAATAATGAATATTTACAGAAAATACATTGACACAAACAGATAGTTGAAGTGAGCTAGTCAGCTTCACAAATAGTGTTTTGAAGAGAGCACAAGATTTGTTGTGTAATAAGCAATCTAGTCAAACCGTAGCCGGGTCTTCACATAGAGGACACTTTCACCACGAAATCAATCTTCAATCAAGTTGAACTCTAATGTAATTTAAGACATTATTCCATAACAACTTGAATGCAGTAACGGATCCCAGCTAGAATAATTTGAAAATCAATTACTTAGACTGCTTCAACCAATTGCAGGATCCAAATTCATAGTGTTTGACAAAAAAGCTTTGACTTGATCGTGTATAAATTCCTATATCTCCAGAGCTGTGACTGCAGTGATGGAGGTTAAAAGATGTACACTAGGATCTTAGATTCAGGGTCTTAATTGTAAGGTACTTTATATTTTCTGAAGCGACGGCTGAAAATGAAACCTCTGCAGCTTCCACAATCGGCGAGATATCCCATGAAAATAAGTGAGATAACTAAACTTCAAGCAATAATTAAAATTCCTTAACAAATGAACTCCATAAATGCAAGCCGCTGTTCATGGACATGTTTCAACCCTAAATAAAAAATGCAAAAGTCCATCATGAATTGCAAATATGAGATTGTCAGCAATCTCAAAGTGATACCTAGAATATAAAGGCCATTACCCAGTAAAGATCCCAATATTTTGGGGTATGTAGAGCAGAGCTAGTATCCACGGGGGGTTTCATCAATCTTAAAGGTGGATTAGTTCTACACAACAACTCTTCGAGATTTCTTTTCAGCTCTTACAGATACGAAATCTAAGAAGGAAGCTCAATTTATTACCAGGAGGCTGCTTAATTTGAACCGCAAAAGATGTTATGTGGAAAAGGTAATAGGCTAAGACACCTCCGACACCAATAACAAACAGTTAAGAGTGTGTCCATGATTCTGTGTCTAGATTAGGGAAAAAATCAGAGATTAACATAATTTAAGAACAGACAACAAAAGCAAACTTCCATTGGTTAAAAAATACAGTTCAATTTAAAAGAAATCGAGTAAGTGGAGTACCTTCACAATGATGATTGCTATGACTCCAACAACAATAAGGAAGAGTAATGCCATAATGCACTTGTCAGTTGCAACCTGGTGGAAAAACTTGCAGTGAGTAAAAAGAAGTTATACCTAAGCCTGGAATATGAAAGAAAAGGAAGTGGATATTTTAGAAATTGACCTGCCTACCAATTTCCTTCACCATTTGCGAAGCTTTCTTGATTGAGAAATGGATAGAGTCGAGCTCATTAACAATCCTACTCATTTGTTCAGTCTGCACAGAAAAATGGTCTTAGTTTACAGGCCATTGCAATATCAAATATTTTACCTTTTTTTGCCTTTTCTATTGAAAGGAAAAGCAACTACCAACTCCAGGATATTACAAAGTAAAATTATGTTAACTTTTCGGATGCTGTCAAAGTATATACCTGAGCCTTAAGAGCTGCTGCAGTTTCTGTTCCAACATTGATGGTGTCTTGAACAACCTAGCATAAAATAGAAAAACCATAGAAGTCAAATGTCAAACTCAGAAATAAGAGATACCATTCTACGATTTCCTTTTAATTTCCACAGGGCTCATGGGGAGTGGTAATCAATAGCTTTTGGAATTTTTGGAATTTTTCAAGGACAAAATCCAGGGAGAAATTAGGTATTGAGCTTTCATCTTATCAAAAGGTTAGAGAAAAGCTTCTGAAAGTTCAACTATTATACCAGCAAAACTATTAAATGCTACACTCATATCTCTATACATGTTGGTCCTCATAGTACAGGAAATATAAAAGCTGCAAAGAATCTAGCCAACTTCATCATAAGGCAAGCAATCCATAACAGAGCCAGAGAGGTGAGTGACTAGACTCTACCTTATTTGGGAACAATAGCAAGTTTGGAGCTTATAAGTTAAAAGAGGTCTAGGTCAGAGGTGCTGAGGTCCCTTTGGCCAGCAGGGGGTTGGACATACTTTAGATTCTGATAGGTAGGCAATGAGTTAGGTGTTGTGGTAATTTGAAATATGTAAACTTGATTTGAAACAGGTATAAGATTAGCAAGCATTTTCTGTAGCATTTCTTCTATGCAATCATACAAACAATGAGTTTAAAAGTAAGAATACAATAGGTTTCAGGAAAGCAAGCACTTCCGCATCAAGTTTGAGCTTTTAAGCTACTAAGCTTATTTTTCTCCTTTGGATTTTGAGTAACTGAATCACTTTAGCTCCATGTCAGATGTCCGTATGTAGAAGACCTATATGAAACACCATCATTGTTTAATAGGGTCAAACTTTTACCACCTGCCCTTCTAAATCAAGTTCAAGGTTTAGAGGAACAAAGATTTCTGTTTTTTTCCTTTTGATTCCAGTAATTGAATCACTTTATCTCAACTGTTCATGTTTGGAAGACCTAAATATTTACCACCAAGTTACAGACTGTTAGTTAGCCCTTTTTGCTTCCCGCCTGCTGCTTTAACCATTCTTATTTCAAAGGCTACGCCCAAGAATACATGATCAGGAAGTGATGCAGGAACTCTGCACTGCCTCAGATAACAATCAGTTCATGGGAATCAAGCTACTGTACTGAGAACACATGCTGCAAGTTGAAGAAATTTCCTCCACGTCTATCAATCAGTTCTCCCTGAATTTTCTCTTCTAGAGGTTCCCTTATTACTATTGTAAGACGAGAGAACGTCTCTTTGGGGATAAGGCTTTTTCTTATTTCTTTCAATCCTCATTAAAAGGTAGGACTGCCATCCAAGCTTTGGGGCCAGATGCAATGCTAAACCTTGAAAGTAAAATGCAAGAAAGACAGTACTTTGAGAGAATTGTGTATAACTTTCCAGTGGATGAAAAATTATATGGCAAGCCATCTAAATCTGACAAACAGAAAATGAAAAGAGGTGAGGTACCTTGGAGAAATTTTTTAAATTTTAAGCTTCATTTGTTTGCTAGAAAGTAGTTTTGTTTTGAAAAACAAATTCCTAAAAAGTGGATTATTTTTCAATATTTGGCAGTGTCATGAAAAATGAACTGGAAAACACTTTTTAGTGTTTGACTATGCTATGAAAAATGAGTTGGAAAATCAGTAACTTATTTCATGGAAAACACTTTCCTAATATATTATGTCCTATATAAATATATTAGTAATTTATTATTTTCTAATAATATTACAATTTAAATTATTTTATTAATATATATATAACAATAATGAAGTATTGTACCACTTTAGTTTTTAGGTCCTTCATGGAAAGTGTTTTTCAATCTTTTAAACCATAAAATAATTTTCTCCATCTAAAGCTTAAGTTTTCCTTTGACCTAGAAAGTGAATTTTGTTGACAGTTTTCCACCATGTAGCAAAACATGAGAAAGTAAGGAAAGTGCTTTCCATTAAACAAACAAGGCGCCTAAAGCGTTAGTCAGCCTCACCCAGAAAGGCTAGAATTGAAGAGTGCATAAATTGCATGAAGAAAAAAAACATGTCACATAACACAAACTAACCTTTTTTCCCCTCTCAATTGCCTGATCAGTCTCATCCATCATCTGATTTCCATGATCCACTAGCTGTTGGTTTGTCATAGCTGCAAAAATATATAGCTTTTTTTTACAAACAATTCCACAAAAAAACAATTATAATGCCTGCTATTTTGTTCAGTTAAACATAACACTTTAACTGTATCGAATGCAGGACAAGATTAAGAAAGGGAATGAATTGGTATATTGGAACATAAAAATCCTTATTTGTGAAACAAGTTAGTAAGGACTATTATAGATAGCTCCCTTTGCCAGCAAGATGGTGACTTCCATGCCCATTTTTTTGCCATGTCATTAGAAGTTTCTTTCCTTTACCCTCCATCTCTCAAGTGAAAAAAACTACATGCCAAATCCTGAAGCAAACCAGAAAGCTGCAATTCATAACTGTCAAATTTTTGCACATCTCCAAGGAGAGCACCAAACTCATTCACACCCTTCTGCTAAATCATCTATTACATCTTACCTGGAACTCTTCCATCTAAAAGCAGTCACCATTTTCATGTTACACATTCTTCAGGTAAAATAGATTTTCTAAGAACCTTTTTAAAAAGGATCCAATGATTTATTGATAGCTATTCTGGGCAAGGCATCAATTGATAGAAAACCTCAAGCTTGGAGTGAACAAACTTAGGATGACATGCTGTAAAACATATGAATCTCTGGCATATCCAATCCAGTTCAACATCATATCCACAAAAGGCTATAACCAAATGAATGATCAATAATGCATTTCCATTGCAATCAGGGGTGGATGGATGTACTGCAAAAGGTTAGGGAAGCACAATCATTATCATGGTACCAACAAAGATGGATCCAACCCTACTCTCAGAAATTAAAGACAAGGTGAAAAAGCTAGAGTTAATATTCATCTCCTCAAATGACAACATGTAACACAAGCTGGCATAGCCTAGTGGTTGTGTACTCCGTAGCTTCCTTTGGTGAAGCAAGATCGAGTCCTAATGACAACAGTTTATTTGATTATTATGTAACAGAGGACGGCTAAGACCCCCCCCCCCCACCCCAATTTGTGCAGCCCAAGGTCCAAGAGGCCTCCCAAAAATACAAAATGACAACATGTACGGTGTACATCGCCACTTATATCAGGCATTGCAGTGAATGCATTCCACCTTCAAATACTGAACATGAACTGACCCTTTGTGAACGGCCTGCTAGGTTGCCATACATGACACCCTTAGTTTTGACATTTGGATCTCTTCGACAGAGAAGAAACAAAAGGAGGGAGAAAAGAGTGCATCAGACACTTATCCTTCCATGGATGCTCTCCTTGGTCCAAAACCCCTTTTTAAGTTCAGCTATCCCTTCACATTCCCCAAGAAACTCTACTCATTGAAGTAAAAAGATATCAGAACTACAACATCTAACTCAAAGTAAAAGGAATCAGGATTGCTGGATGAAGCAGTAACAATTTGGAGGCAAATAGAAGTTCTAGTGAAGGAACAAGATCACTTTCATGTTTTTACTTACTTCCCTAGAACAAGATGACCAAAAATAAGCGGTGGTGTTTCTATCCATAATATTGAGTTGGTGAATAGGTGAGCGAGCATGTACTTGCATATTTATTGCCAAAGCTTCATGCTAATATTAGCATAGAAAATAATGTTAGTTAACATGATTACTTGCACCAAGATTCAAAACTTAAGATTTTAGCATTTACAACCCTTATATATCAAAGAAAAGATTCATGTACAGTAGAAAAGGTCATAACTTACACGAAGCTAGCAACACATTGTCATCATGTAACTCTTCATTGGGACCATCAAAGAGATCAACTCTCTTGTTGTTTTCAAGATTGGTCGCATATCTGTATCACCATCACAACAATGTCGAAACAGAGCAAACACGAAGCACGGCAAAAAATTATTAAACAGTTGTTAATTATTATAGGTAACATGTAAAATAATTAACCACACATGATAAAAGAAATCAGATATTTTTTGGCAACAGAAGTATTCTTGTATAGAGAACAAAATCATTAACAGGACAAATCACCAACATATTTTATTCAGAAAAATGCAAACAATCATGCATGGGCTCTATCCTTCAAAATTCTGAGACAAAATCCCATGATCTTCCATTTTAAGGATAAATAAGTGAATTCACCAAGAATTTGAGAACATATATTCTTTAGTCATTCCAAAGGTAACTGAAACAGTGGTTAGTTCAGATCAATTTGAAGCCAAAATCTTTGACCATCCAAATATAATTTGCTAGTTGAGGGAAAGTTAAACAACTTCGAACAAAATCTCGTCGAGGAATATCTATTTCTAGTACAATGACCAGAAAAAAGAGCCATTGACATACCATGGTGAAGACTCGTGGATCAAAACTCAACTTTTCAAAATCAACTAACAATCAGATTTGAAGATTGTAAAAAGAAATGTGGAAGGAAAAGGCACAAATGCACAGTACCAACAAAGAAAAGGCATTGTATATCAGGACATATGATGTTGCCAATTTACCACAAGCATCAACAAATTTCAACTTTTTGCTTTTTTCTTTTTCTTCTTTTGGGCTGGAAGGGGTGTCAAGTTTGAAAGAAATATTAACCAAACAGACAAATTCCTCATAAAGGTTTTCGAAAAAAAACTGGCAAAATTTTTTCAAAGATTTCTCTGTGACTGAAAATGAAAATATGAACTTCAGAAAGTGAAATTAAGCTAGTGTTTAGTTTGGAAAAAAAATATTCATAATCCTATAACTGGAATAAACAATTATATCATTCCCTACTTCACCCAGTAGAGAAAAGAAGACATCAGATTGTCTTTACATGTTTTAATTGTAAGAACAATATGTCATAGTTTCTTCATGATAATATCTCTTGGTGCCATACTAAACATAGATGGAAACTTAGAAACTGATAACAAACTTACTGTTTTTTAAGAGCAACATATGAATTCAACTCTTTGATCTGCATGGTAAAGACAGCAACATTCAGAAAACATTAGACATGCAAAGAGACACAAAAATATTAGACTCTTGATAAATCAAAAGCCCACCATTGACTGCTTTTTCTCATTCAGCATTTTGTTGGTGTCTGGATCATTTCTACTCTCCATATCCTTCATTTCTCTGTCAAACTCTTTGATAAGCCTGAAAAACAAGACATTATTCTGATTCTAATTCTAATTCTAATTGAGTAAGTATGAAAGAGAACTGACAGAAAAAAAAGTAAAATTAAAGTGTCAGCAATATTTGTCCTGTTAACCTGACAGTATTGTATGGGATGTCCAGATTGTCACTCCTCTATAGACTTTTAGATCCTCAATTGTATCAAATCTTAGCAACTCGGTTCTTAGGGTTTACAATCATTGCTGTATCTACATTCTTAATATATTCATCCTATAATGTGGAACTGTGATAACAGAAATGGAGTTGACTATAGAAGAATTTGAGTTTCAGAATAAGAAATAAGTTGAAAATACAAGGATAGGAAACCTGATAAAAGAAACAACAGTAAATAAAATTCTGTAGTTGGTCAAAGACTCCCAGACCCCTTAAATTATACCATCTAATTCTCACAGAATCTAGGAAAACAAATAGTACAACCGACATCATAACAGCACTGTATAAAACATGATTTTCTTTTTCCAAGAAACAGAGGGTGAATGTTGTGTGCTAAGGTAAGTTTTGTTAAATAACTGCTTAAACAATGAAAGGAAAATATACATTTCATGATTGGTCATTCATAAAGTAAATGTTTTGCGCTATGGTGAGTTCCATCATTTGATGCATCCTGGTTCTAGATCATCCCTAACAAAAATCAGCATAATTAACAATCGACCCAACATTGCATTTTCATTCAATATCGAATTGGGAATTGTATTCAGCCAATGGTGAACTGTTAAATACAAACTAATAACATGCATATATAAGGAGAGTTAAAGAGAAGGTGCAATTTGCGAATACCTCTTACACTCCCGCAGCTTCCCCGTAAGTTCTTCCAGCTGCCTACTCTGTCTATTGACATCCTTAATCTTCTCCAATTTCTGGAACCCATTTCTGCAACAATAACACAAACACGTTGCATTTCACTATCAATTCATACCAACCCACCAATAACTGCAAATGTCTTGTCAATTTTCTACAAAACCCATACCAGTTAACCAACTGAACCAAGAACATTGACTCTTAAAAAAAATCCAACAAATCTCTCTCCAGCTTCAAATGCCATACAATTCAATTAACGAACATGCAAAGCTTATATTTCAGCGTTCATTAATTTGATTCAATTACATTAGAAAGAAAGACACTGTAAAGAAAGGAAGAATTACGATAAAGCTCGAAAAATATCGGCGATCTGTCCATTGATCTCTGCTAGCTCTTCACTGATCGACGATAAAGGATCCATCTCTGCCTATAATTCAATAATCCTCAATGCACATATAAATAAAAAAAGAATTCAAACAATCAAGCTCAAAATGAGCTCCAAAACTAATCAAATCCTATTAAATTTACTAATGCATCTCGTAGAGAATACAAATAGTACCAAAAATTCAATTGAATCTCTTCACACAAGTGCCTAAGATTGCAAATGGTAACTGAATAATTTGGGTTACGAATTTTGAATTCACAAAAAAAAAAAGAAATTCAACGATTTGAAATCCTGATCCGATCCGTACAATGTAGGTTATGGAATCGATCAAAGACCAAGATCCAAGGTTTTACAGTTTCTCTCGATCTTAAAGATGAAAAAAAAAAAAACTATATCAATTATGCGAGTATGAAAATGTCTCCTCGTTAATGTTCTGTTTTGGCGTTGTTTTTTTAGTATTTTGTTTTTGTTGGATGAATTTTTATTGTTATTGTTGTTGTTGCCTTCTTAATTCCAGTCTGCGAGTCTAATAAAAATTGTCTTTCATATATTTGTTATTTTGAAACATGATTAAATAATATTTTTTATGTTTAAAAATTTATTTTAAATTTTAATATATTAAAATAATTTAAAAATATTATAAAAAATAATTTCAAGCTAAAAAAAGATTCAAATATTTTTAAAAGTGTGGTTGGACCACAATATCAACGTAAAATCGGGTC
>Ga0325414_1009403_pt1 | contig 10293 bp, 8 predicted proteins | sample PopdelMetagenome_8_FD_206183 | JGI IMG/M metagenome (GOLD analysis project Ga0325414, IMG submission 206183) | Populus deltoides microbial communities from Bellville, Georgia, United States - Leaf-PdKOR-R3 | ecosystem: Host-associated > Plants > Phyllosphere > Phylloplane/Leaf | place: USA...
TTTTTCAAGATCTATTTTGACCATTTTGTTGCAATATACATGTAAATGCATCATGGGACATTATTTTTCAAGATCTATTTTGACCATTTTGTTGCAATATACATGTAAATGCATCATGGGACATTATGTACCGCTATACTTAGTAAACTTAAGAACCTTAAATCTTTTAGGTATTATGATGTTAGACATGAGATACATTTCAATTGCATTCATTATTTCATAAAGGTCTGCGTCTTTTATCCCTAAAAATCATTCTTTTTTTATAGGCAACTTTTTAAAGTCAAACTCTTTTGCTATCTTAACCCTTTAAGTTTCTTCAACGATAAGTTCACTAGTAGGAGCAACCTAGGCTTATAGTGCTTGTAGCAAATTCATCAATGGGAAATGCGTTATGAATTTGGACTAAACAAAAGCATCTGGTACCCCCAAGCTCGGTAGTCCAAAAATATATGGTCATAATGTCTTTTTTCGCATTAACTAGATATTAGGGTGAATTGTCTTTTATGTTAGAGTCTGTACCTAGTTGGAGTTTCCCGCCCTAATATTATAGCTTGTAATGCTCACTAGAGCAGGCTAATAAGGCTAGCAACCTCTCCTTTTAGACTTTCTATCTCTTTTTGGTTTCTTTGTTCTAGCTATAATCTTTATTTTTTTTCTATTTTTCTCTATATGGATCTAATATTGTGGATTGTAGGGGGAAGGTGAACTTTCATAGGATGACTTATATTTTTTTTTTGCACTTATTTGATATACATATCTATAAAAATAATACAACGTATAAATAAATACAAAATCTAGATTGAGTATGCCCACTTGTTATTTTATGAGTTTTTTATTATATCGAGACAATAAGGATAGACTATGTCAAATTTTCTTGAAAAAATCTTACTAAGTACACTTAACCCATAAAATTGTGTTGATTTGGGTGATATTTGCCAACAATAAGAAAAACATTTTCACTGAAGATTTTTTTCACAAGAATTTATTTCAACATAAGTTAAACATCAACTACCAAATGAACCATTGGACTCCTAGAAAATGTGATAAAACATTTATTCATTAATCTAAAATAATAGTTTACAAAGCTTGTATAATACAAATTTATTCTAAAAATTTTTGTCCTAAACAAAGCTATTTCACATATTTGTTTCAACATTTATAAGCCTGGATATGCCACAACTTTATTGATGCAATATCAAATTTGACTAAAGTAATGCAGGAGTTCTTTTGAAGTTAATTGACTTTATATTATGTGTTGAGCTATGCCTTTTAATATTATAGAATAATTATTAGCATTTTGATCATGCATGTGATACTGCATGATTTTAGAAGTTAATGATGTGCTTTCCTTTTCATAGCATCTCTTTTATTGGCTAAAGTTTGCCTGATTTTGTCAAATTCATATTCTCACAGTCCTAATACAAAGCTAGATCCATTCTAGCTTTAATTTTATCTTTTGTTTTGTCTTTCACGTCCCTGATCGTATTAAGAATATTGTCAAACATATTTTTATCAATATACATAACATCCAAATTATGGTGGATGACATTAGTCTTCCAATAAGGAAGCTCTAAAAAAATACCCCACTTTACCCAATCTTGGGTCACACCAAAAACCATATAACTTTTTCTTACTAGAATAGAAACCAAATACAATGCTTTCAAACTACTGTACTTCATCGTAGACCTCTTCACCTGACAATATTGGTGGTACAATATTCCTTTCAACTTTGCATTTCAAAAAATCTTTTCTACTGTTATTGAATCGATGATGACTTGAAAAAAACCTCTAGTGACAATAAAAATAAAAATAAAAGCTTTACCACCATTGATTAAGGTAAATGCCTTTTTATTATCCATATAATATGAACAAATTAATTTTTCATATATGCTCTAACTTGAAACCATCCTACATACAGAAAAGTCATTTATAGTCTATATTAAAGTTATATTCATTTAAAAATTTTATTTTCTTGAGACACCATATGTCAAACCCCTAACTAACCAAAAATGATTTAACACATCAATCAACGGTTAAATACAAACATGTATATTTCTACCTAGATTGTAAAGAACATGTATGAAAATAGATAATATCAAGAATTTTGGCTTTATACACATCCTTAAAGGCAAGTTATAAACTATTAGTATAACCAAATAACAAGAATAAGGAGCAGCAAATAATCCAAATGGATTAAATCTATTAGTTCATAAACCAAGATGTATGTTCTGTGATTTCATAAAAAACTAAGGATGATTTCAAGTTTCACCATAAAAAAGATACACTATAACTATATCCACCTCATCATATGAATGATATCATGTCATATGCTCAACAATTTTTGGAAACATAAATAACCTTTATAGCCTATGAGTGATTAGAAAGTATCTCAATTTTTTATATGCGACAAGTTTCCATCCACTACAACTATTAGGTTTATACTAAGCATGCCGAAAAATTTTACACTTGGTAAAATTTGAATATTTACTGCAGTACAACATGCAAAAGTTTAAACACATATCAATTTTTTAGTATCTCAGGCCAAAAGGTTTCATCATTGATTTCTCAACATAGAAGTTATCTTTCAGTCTATTCCCTTCAGGTAACATGTTTTTTTTCTTATTCGAAGATCCTATCATAATCGGTCTCACTTAACCCATAATCTAACTTGATAGAAAACACATGTGTAATGATCAATAATTTACTATGAGTTGTACACCCATCCAATAATGGCTCATTAGAATCTTTTAAAAGTTAAAAAAATCTAGCTGCATCTATATTTGGTTCTTTATCTAAAGGATTGTTACATGAACCTTTACCTAAATAATTCTAACTCATTCGTATTGCATCCATCACAATACTCCAATAAGGATTACTATTATCATCGGTAAACTCATGTATGTTGTTAGAACTAGAAGCTTAGTCAACTATGCTTTCTAACATGGTTATATAAAGAAAATAAGGTTCTCTGTGTGCAAAATAACATAAGTATTTCTTAACAAACTCTTTTTTTAAATAGATGTATTGTCACAACATCTTTATGGTGAAACTTTTTATTCCTACGCTTCACATATAGTAATCTAATTTCACCTTAACTAATATTCTTTGGCTTATAAAATACAAAATTAATAAAATCCTCAACCCTTTTAAGATAATCTAGCCTATACAACCCTTTAAAAGAATCTCGATACATCCAAGAACGATCCAATAGCTAATTATCATTTCTACACAAACTCAATTTTGTGTCAAAATATGAACTAAACAATAAAATTATTGACAAATAATCGGTACCAAACTAATTATCCATTATTTGTTCAATTAATGCCTTTTGATTATTATGAATTCCATAGAAAATTAGTTTCCCTTAATTTCCTCAAATTTCCAACTTGATAATAAAATTGATAAACTATAATTGGTACTAATTATTTCTTTAATTATAAAACATCTAAATTTCAAAATCAAACACAAAAACCATATATTAACACATATTCTTTTGGAAAAAGCTATAAAACACTTCAAATATAAACGAGTTATCAAAAAATTGGTAAATTTTCCTACTTGGTGCAGAGAAGCAACACAAGAAATTGAACGAGGAGAGGGATGCTAACACTATTAATAGATGTAAGTAATTTTGGGCAGCGGAATTCGTAAAGGTGGTGGCTAGATTTGTGAAAAATGGGGGGAGGGCTGCTATATTTTTATAAAGAAAAAGAAGAAGAAGTAGAAAGGGGGAATGGATAACTATCAGGTTTTAATTCATTTAAATTTACTGATGGACATTCCGTTGAAAAATCCTAACGTCTTAAATTTATGACAGAATTGCCGGTGAAAATTTTATTAATTTTTATATTTTCTGTATTTAGTCTGAAATTATCCATGGAATATATTCCATCTCTATATACGTTAGCAATTACTGACGAAAAATATTTATTTCAATTTTCATTGGAAATTACTGATATAATATTTTTAGTTCGCATTTCTAATGCCATTTGCTAATTTTCTCACAGAGATAAAGTAAAATTCTGTAACGTACAAGTAAAGGGGAAAATGGGATCTAACATAGATGAGAATCTTGAAGTAGAACATAACTATAGTTGCTGAGACTACTAATTTAAATAAAAATATTAAACAATCCTTTGCAATGGGATCTAACATAAATTCCTCAATTTTTATACTTTTTTTTTATTTAGGAAAAATAAAAGAACTACTTGAAAAAAAAATGTGAAATTGATTAAAGTATTGAGTTATAAATGGATTTAAAAACATAAATATTAAATATGTAATTTATATGAATACGAGGACTAACTAATTAGGTTTGGTAAACAACAGGGACTGAGTTATAATTACCTGAAGATACCAATTCCCTTTTCTTTTAATGGTCATGGATGTCTATTTGTGACCTCCTTTCAGGGAAGGCTTGAATTAGTGGGATTAATTACCATGTAAAATGCTGACAAAAATAGTATACATATTTGTATTACATCATCCCCTGCTCTCTTCTATAAAACAGGGGAGCCTTTGATTTGGAAAGAAACCTTAGTATCTCTTTTATATTTAGGTTAGTCAATCTTCCAAATCTCATACTATACTAGAAACGTCACCAACAATGAAGCAACTTTCCATCCTCTTTCTGTTTCTTCTTCCTCTCTTAGCCTCATGCGAGGAGAAGCAGGTTTCTTTTCTCTTATGATCTGTTCATGTTCATGTTTTATTTTTTACTTAAGAAAAAGAAGTTTTGTTAAGTCGTATGCTTTTATGGCAATATAACAGGTCTACATAGTGTACTTTGGAGAGCATAAAGGAGACAAAGCATTGCATGAAATAGAAGAATTCCATCAGTCATATTTGTATGGAGTGAAACAAACTGAAGAAGAAGCTACAGCCTCTCTTCTTTACAGCTATAAGCACAGCATCAATGGCTTCGCGGCATTGCTAAACCCAGATGAAGCGTCCAAGCTATCAGGTATATATAAGAAATCATCTTATGATTTCGCTTGCCATGTATATATATGTTCATCCTTCTGAATATCGTAGCTTAAATTATACATTGCAGAGTTGAAAGAGGTGGTGTCAGTCTTTAAAAGCAACCCAAGAAAGTACTCAGTGCAAACAACAAGATCATGGAGATTTGCAGGCTTGGAAGAAGAGGGACATAACGTAAATCACGGCTTCGGCGGGGGCAGAGACCTACTAAAGAGAGCAGGATATGGAAAACAAGTCATAGTTGGGCTCTTAGATAGTGGTAACAATAATTCTGGCCAATAAAAACAACTTCATATATTGTTCCCTAGTAGATTTCTAGTTGTCGATAACTCTTCGCTCATGTGATTCCTCCTTCATTATTTTGTAGTTTAGTTATCATGCATATATCCATATAATGATAACTCTTCGCTCATGTGATTCCTCCTTTCCTTATTTTGTAGTTTAGTTATCATGCATATATCCATATAATGATAACTGATTGGTTCTGAGAAATATGATTCAATGTGATAATGTCAGAATGGTTTGTGATAATATTACCAATCAGGTGTGTGGCCAGAATCACAAAGCTTCAGGGATGAAGGGATGGGACCCATCCCAAAATCATGGAAGGGAATCTGCCAAAATGGACCTGATTTTAACTCATCCCACTGTAACAAGTGAGTCTTCTGATACCTTTACTCAGTGCTAGTCCCTTCAACTCTATCGTCATGCTTGATTATTTATGCTGTTTCGAAGAATTTAAGCCATGAACGCGAATGAGTTTAACAGCTGGTTATGACCAAGACGTTGGTGTCTTTTTATTGTGAAACATGTCCATGTGTGAGCGGTGACCCTGGTTTAACTTTTATGCCCTTGATTTCTATGAGGGGCATGATTCTGATTTTGAACCCTCTTGCTCTTAATGTGCTTTTTTTGTCTTTGTTCATGGCATTTGGTTAAGCATGATGATGATTGTATCATGAAACTACTGCTGTTGTTATCGTGTCCCAATGCAATATCCCTAGTTAGACTCCACTCTCTTTTCTTCTCCTCTATAGTCATGTCACCATTGCCACATATTTCCATGCATAAAAAGTGTTTGAGCATGTTTCAAATGATGGCTACATGTATAAATTATCATAGTTTGACTGGTACAGAATTCCAAAAGCTAGGTACTGAAACTCAGCACCAAGAAGGATTTTAATTGGACAAGGAGAAAAGATAATAAAGCATCATATTTGATTGGTCAATAACTAGTTGGAATCAATGGAGATATATATTCACAGATGCTTGCTGTGGTGGAATATTATTCACAGAAGAAGTCTTACAAGTCCTGCAAAATTAAATTACAAAAATACAGAACACTCCCAATTAATTAATGGTACTAACTTGAAGAAAATTATAAATACAATTGCATAATTTGATAAATGTGTTACACATAAAATACCTTAATCGTAAAAACAGTACTAGGCCAGATTCCTATGAACTCTTGATTGTAGATTTTTCAAAATTAATTGTAGTATGCCAAAAATTCAACAAGTACGTACTTGTAATTAACAAGAGGATACCATGCCTGTAACTATGTATATTATTGTCAATGGATAGATTCTCAACTTTTCCTAAGAACCGAACAAGGTATTTTCATTGCCAGCTTCTAAATGGGCCAGCCCTACACACCATAGATGTCTCTGTTAAGGAGTGATCCTAGTTTGCCTGTTCCACTAAAACAAAGAAAGAAATCAGATCTACGGTTCCTTTTTTTGGCTTCTTACAATTCCCAACATGTGAGCTCTCCTTATCCTGCCGTTGCCCAATGCAATTATTTTTTGTCTGCTTTTGTTTGAATTTAGCCCTCAGTTTTCATCTGTATTTGATTAGTTTCTGGAAGTTAAAACTCGTATCTTTGTATTATAATTAATAATGATCTCCTTCAACAAAAAAAAAAAATCTAACTTCTTGGATGATAAATACATCTATGCATGCATGAGCCAGCACCAGTACTCTCATTTGTCCTAACCATTGCTTGCGAGGCTTACAGAGCTTTGTTTGGTATGCTTTGTTTGAGGAACATTAATCTGAAAGCAATGAAAATTTGTCTTTTGATTTAAAATAATGGCTTGACAGGAGGATATGGCAATACTTGAGCTTTTTACATGGGAAATTTAGAGCATGAGACTGAGGGCCGATCACAAATATGGTGCCCCATTAATGAAGAAAGGATTTCCTCTATTTCGACTTCCTTGTAAGATGAAAACGGGGAATGCTTCTTCTAAAAACCAACACATTTAAACTTCACAGATTGGATTTTATAAGTTGACTGCTGAATTATCTGGCAATGAAACTAATCATAATCATGGTCTTAAGTTAGTATTATAATGAACATGTTAAACAACTTCATGATTCTCTCTAATTGAAATTCTTTAACAAACTAGTCATACCAAAGCAACCCAAATTAGATTCTGTCCTTAAAACTCTATGGTACAAACTTGGGCGTTTTGCAGGAAAATTATTGGAGCTCGATACTACATCAAGGGTTTTGAAAACTACTATGGACCACTGAATAGGACAGAGGACTCCAGGTCACCACGAGACAAGGACGGCCATGGGACTCATACAGCATCCACCGCTGTTGGAAGCCGGGTCAAAAATGCAGCAGCTTTGGGCGGCTTCGCTCGTGGAACTGCCACGGGTGGGGCTCCGTTAGCTCACCTGGCAATATACAAGGTTTGTTGGGCGATCCCGAACCAAGAAAAGGCTGATGGAAACACATGTTTCGAGGAAGATATGCTTGCAGCTATTGATGATGCCATTGGTGATGGAGTCCATGTTATGAGCATCTCCATTGGCACCCGAGAACCCACTCCTCTCAAAGAAGATGGTATTGCTATTGGTGCATTCCATGCTTTGAAAAAAAACATTGTGGTGGCGTGTGCTGCAGGGAATGAAGGCCCTGCCCCATCTACATTGTCAAATCCAAGTCCTTGGGTTATCACAGTAGGTGCTAGCGGCGTGGACCGTGCATTTTTTGGACCCCTTGTGCTAGGAAATGGGATGAAAATTGAGGTAAAAAAAAAAGATTTTGTTTGATAATTATGGTTGTTTATATCCGGTTTACTTGGATCATTAATTTATTTATTCTTAAATTCATATTTTGATCTTAGGGACAAGCTGTTACTCCTTACAAGCTGGACAAAGATTGCCCATTAGTGTTTGCAGCAGACGCAGTTGCCTCCAATGTCCCCGAGAATGTAACAAGGTTTCTCTCCTCTCAAAACAATTTACAGAGACGTCTTGGTTTATAGTATATCATCATCACTCATGCTATATTGTGAAGGAAAATGATTGTTAACAGGCTGGTGTAGTGATTTCATGAATAACGAGGGATTTTGACGGAAAACTCACCATAATATAGCTAATTGGTAGTGATCCCCTCTTATTATTTTGTAGGTATATACAGTATTTTTATAGCCCTGATGCGTGCATTTTACCTGCTTTATTATTCACTGACAATATGTTGTAGCGTTGTATACTATTAAGTGTCCGTTTGTAAATTTCCATGAATATCGGGGTTCATCTTCCTGTAACTTTCACCAGTTTTCCTCTTTCTCTTCTCTTGATTGTGTTTTTTTTTTTAGTTATTATTAAATATTTGAGGATCGGAACCCCAACAACTTCTTTGGCAATCATCTGTTTTCGAAGATTTTAGAGTAAGAACTTCCAAAACAATTCTCTGTAGCATTATGTAATCAATACTTTTTAATATGTTAATGCAGCCAATGCCTTCCCAATTCTCTTTCACCTAGAAAGGTCAAAGGAAAAATAGTACTGTGCATGAGAGGGTCTGGAATGAGAGTTGCCAAAGGAATGGAGGTGAAAAGGGCTGGAGGTTTTGGTTTCATCTTAGGAAATAGCCAAGCAAATGGGAATGATGTAATTGTGGATGCGCATGTTCTTCCAGCAACTTCAGTAGGCTACAATGATGCCATGAAAATTCTCAAATACATCCGCTCCACCAAGAATCCAATGGCTAGAATTGGGCTAGCAAGGACAATTTTACAGTACAGACCAGCACCAGTCATGGCTTCATTTACCAGTAGAGGTCCAAATGTGATTCATCCTTCCATTCTCAAGGTGATTAATTTGCTTATTTTTCTTGTTCTCCTTTTCTCTGATATCCACTTCTTACCAAAGAAATATGTGTTGGCCAATGGAATAATTCCTCAAAGGAAACTTAGTAAGTCTGAATCTGCTAGTATAACTAATTGTCTTCGAAGACAATAACGGAAACTTTTTTGTCAGCCGGACATAACAGCTCCGGGAGTAAACATATTGGCCGCATGGAGTGGAGCAACAGCCCCATCAAAGTTGTATGAAGACAAGCGATTGGTTAGGTATAACATTATTTCTGGAACTTCTATGGCTTGTCCTCATGTAGCTGCTGCAGCAGCACTTCTCAGAGCAATACACCCTGAATGGAGCAGTGCTGCTATAAGATCTGCCCTCATGACCACCGGTAAACATCGATCCTTCTTCGGTATCATAATTCTGTATGTCAGTACTAATGATACTTAATGCTCCATTGTTTGATATGCAGCCTGGATGAAGAACAACATGGGTCAGCCCATAGCCGACCAATCTGGCAATGCCGCGACTCCATTCCAATTTGGTTCAGGGCACTTCCGTCCAGCAAAGGCAGCAGATCCTGGTCTAGTCTATGATGCATCTTATACGGATTACCTGCTCTATCTTTGCAGCTATGGAGTCAAAAACGTTTACCCCAAATTCAAGTGCCCAGCAGTATCACCGTCAATATACAACTTCAACTATCCATCAGTGTCACTTCCGAAGCTCAATGGCACTCTAAACATTACAAGGACTGTCACAAACGTTGGTGCTAGCAGTAGTGTCTACTTCTTTAGTGCCAGGCCACCTTTGGGATTCGCTGTTAAAGCGTCGCCGAGTGTTTTGTTTTTTAATCATGTAGGGCAGAAGAAAAGCTTCATCATAACAATAAAAGCTAGAGAAGATTCCATGTCAAATGGTCACAACAAGGGTGAGTATGCCTTTGGCTGGTACACTTGGTCTAATGGTCACCATTATGTAAGAAGCCCTATGGCAGTATCTTTAGCATAGGGCACTGTCTCCTCCCTCGCTTCTATTTTTCTTCAGTTCTTTCTTGATTTGCGCATTATAGGAAGCTCAGAGCTGATAGAGAAAGATTTCAATTTTAAATATATTTGTAAACCCCCTAGTAATATCATTAATAATAATAAAAGTTAAGATTATAAAAAATAAAGGAAAGTGATAAATTAAATTAGAAGAATAATGATA
>Ga0325414_1009409_pt1 | contig 10291 bp, 6 predicted proteins | sample PopdelMetagenome_8_FD_206183 | JGI IMG/M metagenome (GOLD analysis project Ga0325414, IMG submission 206183) | Populus deltoides microbial communities from Bellville, Georgia, United States - Leaf-PdKOR-R3 | ecosystem: Host-associated > Plants > Phyllosphere > Phylloplane/Leaf | place: USA...
AAAAAAAATCGATCCATCCCTTGAACAAATGATCTAGTAACTTGCTATGAGTGCAAATACTTTCATAAAAGAATTTACATCCTTAAATTTTATTAAAAATTATAAATTTATTTCAAATTAAAGGATCGCTAAAACATGACAACCTCTCAGTCTCCAGCCTAGGTGTGGCATAGGCCTATAAAAGAGCCACATAACCTCTTTTATCTAATTAGTATACTTGTGAGTGTAGTGTGCGTGGAAAGAGATGGGAAGGAGTCCATGTTGCTCCAAGGAAGGACTCAACAGGGGAGCCTGGACTGCCTTAGAAGACGAAATACTGATGGCTTATATTAAAGCCCATAGAGAAGGCAACTGGAGAAACCTCCCCGAGAGAGCAGGTCCTCGTAGAAACATTTAGCTTTTGCATATGTACGAGTGGAGTTCGTTGATGCTCCTTTAATGGAAACATGATTTAAATAAAGTACTTAATTTTATATAAGATTTCATGTTGAATGAAATGGATATTGTGAGTGTATGTAGGTTTGAAGAGATGTGGTAAGAGCTGTAGACTCAGATGGTTAAATTATCTTAGACCGGACATCAAGAGAGGCAACATTTCCCATGATGAAGAAGAACTCATTGTCAGGCTCCATAACCTTCTTGGTAACAGGTTCTCTCTCTCTCCCCCTCTCTCGTTTGTGCTTTACGCAGTTTACCTATGCTTTTATGAGCAGTACTAGTAATTATTACTAGCATTCTTGAATGAGTAGATGGTCCCTAATAGCTGGAAGGCTACCTGGGCGAACAGACAATGAAATCAAGAATTATTGGAACACTACTCTGGGGAAAAAAGCTAAAGGCCAATCATCTTCACAATCCAAACAAAGCTCTCAAAGCAAATCTAGAGCAATTAAACCCATGACCAGCAACGAACCATCAAAGTCAACACAGACAACCCAAGTAATCCGCACCAAGGCCACTAGGTGCACCAAGGTTTTGCTCTCATTACAGTCACCACCACCGACACGGACACCACTACCACCACGTGAAATTCTCTCCTCAACAGCCATGAACGACCCCTCTCAAGCTTCCTTGATAAATCATCAACAAGATGGTCCAAATTTTCATTGCGGAACTGAAGAGGATCATGCATGTCATGATGGCTCAGATTTCTTCAATTTCGGGAAGTGGAATGAAATTCAACCAAATGATATAGACGGAGATACGCTCACGAAGAGTGGTTGTAACCGGAATTTGTCCAGTGGTTCTGAATATTCCTTGGGCTTATTTGATGACCTCATGTTCAAGGACTGGGCACTGAATCATTGTCCTGAAGACAATGCAACTTTGGACCTAGAGTCTCTCGCACATTGGCTTGATTCTGAAGAGTGGCCATGAGATTAGACACTGACGAGAAACTACAGCAAAATCTCCACCCTAGAAGATATATTGGCACTTGTGGCATATCTCAATTGATTATTATTCGTAGAAATCAAAGTAATAATTAGCTTGTGTATGGTGTGAAATTAGAGCAAGTCTGTAATGATTTAGCATTTGTAAGCGCTGTGTCGGTAACAAACTACAATCATGTAATGTCCTCCTCTACTATATATGGGTTCAAAATTTGACCTTTAATATGGTTAGGGACGCCTATAACTGTTAGGTTCTTGAAATTCAAATATGCAATGAAAATATTAAATTTAAAAATTATTCAGGAGTTCCAAGGATTTCGTTAGATAAATTTAGAGTTATTTATGATTTATATGAAAATTACCTGTAGATCTAAACTTCTTTTTTGCTTTGAATATATGCTTTAAGGTTGGGTTGTCGCAAATCACAAGTCGTTCAATTATCCGACCTCTAATAGTAATCCACATGAACCATTAGTGAGAATCTCCTAAATCTCTATTCAGGAGAGAGGAATATGCTAAGCCTAAAGTGTTTGCTCTAATTTTGTGTTCACTACAAGAATTTTTAGATTTACCGATGAAATTTTATGTTGGTATTTATACTCTTAGCCTGTCAGCAAAAAACTTGCTGATATGATCACAGATTGAAATAATCCGTTGAAAAAACTCTTGTTAGTGATTTGTGATCTGTCGGTAATAATTTTACAGATGGATTTACTGACGGACAAAGTACGCCAAAAAAAACTTTACCCACTTCATTTTGTTGATACTTCAACACTGAATATAACATATCACTGGAAACAAAACCATATGTCATGCCATTAATGATTGTTTTTGTCAATAGGTATGTCTGTCGGTGAATTTGACATGTAACCGTCAAACAAACTGTTTGTTATTCTATCGATGAGTAAATTGTGGCAATGACATTGGCAATGGAAACCTCGTTAATAATAATTAAAAAACTTATTTTTCTAAAAAAATCTATAAAATAGAAACAAAAATAATTAAAAAATAAATTAGTATAAAATTCAAATATTTATTACAAGTTTAAACATTTATAAATTCAAATACAATTAATATAAAATAGAGGGGCCAGAGGAGAAGGAGGAAGCGGGTCTTCGTTTGGAAAGTGGGGTGAATAAGAGGGAGCATCTGTATCATCTATTTGTGATCTCATCTCCCATACCAATCGGTGAAGTTCGGTCGTCTCATCCCTAAGTCGTTCATAATCAACAACATGATGGGTTGTTCGATCTTTAACTCGCTAGTCTAAAATTGCCTTAAACTCAAGAGTTTGAGTTCTCAGAACTGATTGTGAGCATCCAATAGATGAAACATTACGGACCGTCCACAAGATCTCGTCGTAGTGTTAAAGATATCGTACACCCATCTTCTATCGGGTCCATCGAATGATCTTGCCTCCAACCTCAAATCCGGATTGAGATCCGGATGGGTCGAAGATCGTAATCATATCTCTTCTTCAACCCAGTGTTATATGTATCATGGAAGAAAAATGTTAGCAAATTAAAAAAAAAATGATAACTTAAGGAAAAAAATTGTTGAAAACAACATACTAGAAATTGCTGAGCTCGACTATCCATGAACTGTAACACCATTTTTTTAGCGGTCATCAATTCATACATATGTTTCCATAAAAAGCTCCATCGGGCTTGGTTCGTGTCCAAGAACTATAGCCTGCAAGAGAAAATTGTTGTTATTTAAATATATTTATAAAAAAAACAACAAATAAAAAATGGATATAATTAAAAAAGAATCTTATCATTCGCTTCACATGTGAAATGAATGGAATGGAGCCGTTAGTGTGCATGGTAACAAAACCGTGAACATGCCAGTTTTGGTTCTCTATAATGGAGTGTGATTGTCACAAAAAATGATCAAACATCACCTGTTGGATATTTTCCACTCATATGGCCTCTTTGATGTATAGAGGTCTGAAATCCTTCCAAACTGCACCTGGTACCAAAAACCATGCAACTTATATGGTATAAATGAATTATTTGTTAGTAAATAAATAATAAAATGATTAAAATGATTAAAAATATTTTTTTATCTTGATTTCAATCTTAACTAGTTGCAGTGTGATTCTCTACTAAGTCTAGTACATGTCAATGTGAAGGGAAAACAAACTTACAATGAAAGGTCATTCTTCCACTAAGCCTCGTACTTTTGGGTAAATGGATCCTATTGTGAGTGGACCCTTCCTTGACATGGTGGTATCGCACCTGATAAGCCCGCGTTGTGAGTGGATGCATGTTTCTCAGGTGTCTATTCTTGGTTGGCACCTAATGACTCATGGTCGTTAGAAGCGCTGCTAGAAGAATTAGCAGCAATCTTGTTTGTACTTGTTATTGACTTTTCCCTAGGCATCTACTCATATTAAAGGATTATGGTACCGTAAACCATTCCTATTTAAAAAAAATTGGTAGCACTTCCTCTATATAATACTACCCAAAATTTTTAAATCTGCACATACACAACAATTTAAATTGGATTGCCACAAACTAGTTGATTTTATTTCAATCTATATCAATTGAATAATTTCAATTATGTTAATTTAACAAAAATTTCAATTAATTTTGCTACGACCATTTGCGAAATGATCACAGGAGGTTAATATAAACACATTAAAGGATTTGTAGTATCATTATTTCACATTAAAAACTATTCATTTTTCCTGACTATTATCTTAGCTATTTTTAATTTTTTTTTTCATTTATGTTGGCTGCCATTTTTTTTTCTTTAAATTGAAAATTGTGTTAACACCAACAAATCAATTAGCTAACAATACTAATAAGAAAAAATTACAAAAATTCCAACAATCTTATAAAATCATTAGATAACATAAAAATTCAAAAAAAAGAATTCCAACAATCTATATACAATTATTAAATTAAAAAAATTAAAAAAATTCCACCAATCTATATACAATCATTAAAGAAAAGAAAAATTAAAAAAATTAAAAAATTCCAAAAATCTATATACAATCATTAAAGAACATTAACATTTTAAAAATTTTCAATAACGTTTATACAATTATTAATAATAGACAAAATAAAAAAAATTGCCATCAACATTTATGCAACTATTTATGACAGAAAAGTTTTTTAAAAATAAAAAATTTGCCATCAACATTTATACAATTATTTATAACAGAATAATTAAAAACAATTTCCATTAACATATATATAATTATTAATAACATAAGAAATAAAAACAAATCCCAATAACATTTATACAATTCTTAATAATAGAAAAATAAAAAAAATAAAAACAAATGCAAAAGAAAAGAAGGAAAAAAAAATAATCTCACCTTAATGTTGAGTTTTCCCGAGCTAGAAGAGAAAAACAATCCAAACAAATCATTAAATAAATAGATAAGAAGAGAAGGAGAAGAGAGGAGAAGACATACTTGCACGTGGAGAGAAGAGAAGAGAAGAGAAGATAATGGGTTGAGGATAGAAAGGGGGGGGGGAGAGAGAGAGAGAGAGATGAAGATTTGGGAGGATGAGAGAAGAAGTTGCAGAGGAAGAGAAAAGAAGACAAATGTGCCCGTCTATTCTGATTTTAGGGATTCTAATATTTCAATTAAGGGCTTTTTTATCAACGGTTTTATTGATGACATTTTAAATATTTATATTTTTAATTTTTTCATCGGTGTATCCGTTTGTAAAGTCTAATTGAAACTTTTAATTTAATAATTTTTTAAAAAAAACTCACTGACTACCTTTTTCGTTTGTCAATGATTTTGTATGTACTAATTAGTAATAAATAGTGCAAGCAAGAAGTGAATAATACCTTAGCTCTCAGGAAATACCAACAAACATTAATTGTTGATGATCTAGTATGTATTGAACACAATGAACAATGCAAGTTAGAAGGGAATAATTTTAATGCTCTCTGGAATATACCGACAAATTTAATTCGTCGATGTATCTATTTGTATTTTATAAGTTTATTGGTATTTCCATCGGTGCAAAACAATTTTTGTTGTCGGATTGTATTTGTATTCCTTATGTATCCATCCTGCAAATACTTAAAATCACAACAGCACATACAATACAATAACACCAGTTCTGTGTATAATAATAAAATCATATAAAATAAATGCTTCGTTATGATTTAAAAATAAATAAACGTCATTACCATTACATTAAAGTTAATTCCATCTATAAATATTACATTACAATTTATGGCATTACACATTTGTGTTGTACAAATTAATCAGAATTATCTTCTTATTCAATTTCATCATTGTTATATTCATTGTAATCCTCTATATTGATTTCGTCATTATCATCATCTTCATCGACTTGTGTATGTCTACTGGTTTTCAAAATGTTATATAATTCCTCAACGTCAACATCAACATCAACATCAACATCAATATCAACAAAAGTATTCTCAACAACATGAAAATTTAAAGTTTCTTCTAAGTCATTAAAAGAAGAAATTCGATATAGATCAACTAACTCATCAAGTTGAAAGACATCATCTCCCACAGTTAATTCATCATTTCCATCTTGAACAAGGAAGGAGTGTATGAACTTACTTGAATTGATTGGCGGAAAAAAAAAAAGATATCGTCGATGTTGCGGAGTTTAGGCTTTGTGTTAATTTCGACCAAACCATGATAAAGATCTACTCTGATTTCTTTGTCAGTGGTATCATGTCAATAGCATTTGAATAAAATCATGACCTCTTCTAACTTCTCATAGTAGTTAACTTCAAATTCATTAGAAGTCAATCCCTTAACACAGACCCCACTATTATATGTCTTTTTACCTTGACCATACTCTTTAATATGAAACACATGTCCATTAATGAAATATCCATTATAAAACTTCACATTTCTTTCATGAACCACATTTAGTAAATTCAAAGTAACACTAACATTCCCTCCCAATTAATAAACCTGGTACATGAATTACATTTCCATCATAGTTAACGAGAAATGTGTAATAAAATTAAGTATCCCAAGAGATAAGAATAATTAAATAGTCCTTACATATGTTCTGAACCATGTGAAAAATTATTTATCTTGTAATCGAACAATTTAGGATTCAGTCAGGTGTGAGTTTTTGGATAGTAAAAACTGACAATGTTGTATATGAGGAATTCATCAATCTATTAGTTTATGATAATATAAGAGATGAATTGTTCGAAAGTAACAACATATGGAGTATTATACTTACTAAATAAAAGGTTTAGTTCATCGCAGTTAAATAAAACAAAATTATATGCTTGTCTGAATTTTATTTCTATTAAATATCTTCTCCTCACAACATTTTTTGGTACAGGTCATCTAGGATAAGAGAATATTGACAAATTCTCACTTGAAGGTACTTCCCCACTGTCATCATGCCTTGAAACGCGGTTGATTTTTGTTCTCACATGAAGCTCGAAATAGTACGAGATAAATGTTGAGATCTCTTTAATAATATAGGTCTTGCATATTAAACCCTTAACATGCACTTGGTTTTTTTACTTTTCTCTTAAGGTTGATCAAGTACTTCCATGGAATTAAATGAGTATTTGTATAATGATGTGGAAGTCATGAGTTTTCATTCAATACAATCTACAATCCTTCAAATTCATCAACCTTGATATGTTTGAAGCATGTCCATCAGGAAAATATAGAGTCTTAAGCCATTGGTAGACAACTATGCATTCTTGTCTAAGGCGAAGCTGGTTTTGGGCTTTGCGACCTGTAACCCATCATAAACCAACTCTATATTTTTACGGTTACAAAACAAAGATATATTATATCCTTAATGTTGTCCTTTGTCTTTCCTTTCACGTCCATAATTGTGTTTAAAATATTTTCAAACATGATTTTTTTAATATGTATGGCATCAAGGTTATGGTTGAGGATATTAGTCTTCCAATAAGTAAAACTCCTAGAAAATACTTCGCTTTACTCAATTGTGGGTCAAACCAAAACCAGGAAACTTTTGGTTATTGGATTGAAAACCAAACACAATGTCATCATACTCCGATAACATGTCATACAATTCTTCATCCGACGGTAGCAACAATACAATATCGCTTTCAACTCTGCCAATATAGAAGTCCTTTTTGTTCTTTCTACACTTGTGATCCATTAGGAAGAACCGCTTGTGGCAATAAAAAAAGATGTTTTATCGCTATTTGTTAACATGAAGCTTTGTTATGTTCCATACAATATGGACATGCTAGTTTCCCATGCGTGCTCCAACTAGGAACCATTCTATATGCAGGAAAATCATTGATTGTCCACATCAAAGCTGCCATTATTTGAAAATTTTATTTCCTCGATACATCATATCTCAAAGCCTCAGATGACCATAACTGCTTCAACTCATCAATTAACGGACGAAGACAAACATTTATATTTCAACTCGAACTATTAGTGATGCGAACCCTAGCAGAATTTAATAGAATTCGCGAACCCAAGATCTATCTAATCCAAGTTTGTTGAAAATAGGATGAGCTTATCACAATGGAGGACTTGCTCTAAGACAACAAGACTATAAACCAACTCAATCACAATGCCTACACTTGGAGACGAGCAAACAGAGTATAAATTCACAACAAAGATTGGTCAATTCTTTGAAGAGTTGAAAGTTCAATCAAGAACCTAGATTGACAACCAAAGGTAAAAAAAAAATCAAAATATTATTAGGCAAAAAAGTGTGCTAAAAATTATTCTCAAGAGTATTTATACCCCAAGTCAGAAACCCTAGTTTCCCTAATGGATTACATATAAACCCAATTTAAATAATAATCAACCCAAGCTAAAACTAGCCCAAACAAATTAAAATAAATAAAATAAACAAGTTTGAAACCCAAACAAGTGTTTCCTCACAAAATAAAGAAAGTTTAATAGCCCAACTAATTTAATAATACAAGTTCGGTTATTTCCGCATTCTATCTGGCAGAAGCAAAACCCAACTTTAAATGGATGGTTCTCTCTCGTCTTAAAGAATTATAAGGCGTACAATATACCATTGGAAAGGTATGGAAGTCTAGTTTCCTTACCAACTAGAATTACCTCAACATTCGACCTATAACTCCAGTTATGATAAAAAAAGGTAGCGAAATGTCAAAGTATCCGAATATAGTATTCTTCTCCCAATCCATGTGTAATGGTCTTGGTTCCACTAACAAGCCACTCTTGAACATGAATTAGATTAATCACGACTTTCTCCTCATTATTTAATATCCTCTTGAAGTCCACCTTATCCCATGTATCTTGAAGAAGTCCATTGAAAGCTTTTTTGAACCTCTTAGCTCTAAGCCTTGTAACTGGACAAACCGGAACCTCCAATGGATCCTTTGGTGTTGGGATCACATCAATTAGGATCGAGTATGATCATAGATAAAAACATGAACTTCAACCTCATGCATATCCCTAGTGGCAAATTGTAAACCTCAAGTATCATCGGCCAACAAGAATAAGGAGCAATAAATGTACCAAATGGGTTGAATCCATCTATACATAATTCAAGACAAACGTTCCTTAATTCTACCGAAAACTGAAGATGCACCATATTAAAATGTTTCCAGGATTCAACATTAGAATAGTGCACCATCATTCAATCCACCACATTATGTGAATGATGCCATATGTTATTCTCAACGATCTTTGGTGTCATGAGAAACTTTTGTTGTCTAGGTGTGATTGAGTATGCCTACATGTTCTGCAGTTGGTTAACTCTGTATTTTTAAGGTAGTACAACATGCAGAAGTTTGGACACATGTCAAAGTTTTTGTATTCTAGGTTCAGGGGTTTCATCATGGATAGCATAAAACTTCTCTTACAGCCTATTTCGTTCAAATAAAATACTTTTCGTCCATTCGATAATTTTTTCATAATCAGCCTCACTTAACCTATGATCTGACTTGATGGTGAATACCTATGCAATGACTAATAATTTATTATAGATAATTGATAATGAATTAGTTATAGTATTAAAATAGTTTGAAGAAATTTGAGTTAAACCAATATTTGGTTATTTATTTAGTTTATCTAATTAATTAATACATGTTGTCATCGATATTCTAAACAGGTTTGACATAAGTAATGGATGATCGTTCATGAATGTATCATGATTCACCTGAAGGGTTGCATAGGATGAATTATTGTAATGGGTTTAGGGTTTTATTAATTCCCATTATCTAGTCTGAAAAATATTAATGGAGGCGATATTAGATGACCATAAAAAGATGTAAAAATAAAAAGTTTCCCAATCTAGATATTGTAGCGATAAATCTTCTATAAAAAAGGTTTATGGAGAGATACTTGTGTTGGTTTGCACATAAAGAATCATATGTTCCTCACAAGACCATGGTAGAAAGGATGTTTAGGTCAACTTCTAGTTCTAGCAATGTGTATAAGTTGTAAATGACAATAATAATCCTTATAGAAATATGGTTATGGATGCAATGAGAATGAATCAGGGTTATGTCGGTCAATGTCCAATAGTAGATGAAGAACCTAATGCAGATAAGGCCTAGTTTTTTTATATATCTTTTGAAAAACTCTAATGAACCATTATGTGATGGGCACATAAATCATAATAAATACTTGATGGTGAACACCTGTGTTACGGCTGATAATTTATTGTTGTTCGTGCAGCCATCCCATAATGGTTCGTTAGAATCTCTCAACATATCAAAAAAACCTTGCTGTGTCTGCATTAGGTTCTTCTTCTACGATTGGACATTCCTTGACATTACCTTCACTCATTCTCATTGCATCCATAACCATATTCCCGTAAGGATTACTGTTCTCATTTCCAACTTCATGCATGTTGCTAGCACTAGAAGTTGACCCAACCACCTGTTCTTCCATGCTCTCATCAGGAACAAATAGTTCTCCGTGAGCATACCAACACAGGTAA
>Ga0325414_1009412_pt1 | contig 10287 bp, 4 predicted proteins | sample PopdelMetagenome_8_FD_206183 | JGI IMG/M metagenome (GOLD analysis project Ga0325414, IMG submission 206183) | Populus deltoides microbial communities from Bellville, Georgia, United States - Leaf-PdKOR-R3 | ecosystem: Host-associated > Plants > Phyllosphere > Phylloplane/Leaf | place: USA...
TAATACAATGAGAACTCGACAATAAGCTAATTGACAACTATAAAGCCAATTCTAAAAAAAAAGGTGAAATGACTGAATTAAAAAGAAAAAAACTTGTGAATATATAGTAATTGAAATAGTAAATCACTAAGGCCAATTAGTTTTTACTAGATGATTGACTTGTGCTACGATGTAAGTCAAGTCAAATTTTTCTTGAATGTAAAAAAAAAAAATGTTGCTAATGTTTTTTTTCCTAACAGAAAAAAATTAAATCGTGTGAGGGTTTACTCGATGTAACCCGATTGACTTTATTGATCCAAAAACAATTCATACAACCTGTGAAAACAAATTTTGACTAAACAAAATTTCAAAATGATATCTTTTCTTAATATTAAAATAACAACATATTGGATTGACCTTAGACAACCCAACTTAACGTGTTAAATTCATGACCCGGGTTATGAAACTATGATAGCCCTATAGAAAGCAAGTCAAAATAAATTATTAAGTCTAATTTCCAATCAACTCAATATTAAAGGATGAAATTGAAAAAAAAATCAATTAAAAAATGACCTAAAAAACGACTCGGGTTAACATGTTAAACTTGCAACCCGGGTCATAAGAAACAAATTATAAATTTTGATCCCTAACCAGCCCAATATTGAAGGATAAGATTAAAAAAAAGAAACCAATTAAAAAATAGCATAAAAACAACCTAAGTCAATCCACCAAACTCATGACCCGAGTCATTGGATTAAGATAACCTTATAGAAAAAAATAAAAAAATGACCTAATTTAACTCGGTTTAACCTGTCAAATCCGCGACTTTGGTCATGAGACTGAGATAATATCATAAAGAGAAAGTCAAAATAAATTATAAAGCTCGATTCTTAATCGTCATTGTCGGATCTAATGTTGAACGATGAAAATTATAAAAATCTTAATTAAAACAATGACATAGAAAAATAAGTCAAGTTAACCTGAGTTAACCGTTAAGCACTATTACCGAGTCATGAAACATGATAACCTAATGAAAAATAAACCAAAACAAAACATGAAGCCTAATTTTCAATTAAACACAATATTAATTGATGAAATTTGGGGGGAGTCAATTAAAAAAAGAGAGAAAAAATAAGTCAATTAGGTTAAAAATAGATTATGAAACTCAATTATTAACCGACCCAATGTTGAATGATAAAATAAAATAAAATCAATTAAATAAAAGATACAAAAAACAACCCGAGTTAACAAAAAACAACTCGGGTTAATCCGTTGAACATTATTCTCGTATCATGAGATCATGAGAATCTAATGAAAAGTAAACAAAATAAATCATGAAGTTTAATTCTCAATCAAATCAATATTAAACGATGAAATTGACGTCAAACCTAGGATTCGTGTAATGAGAGTGTAATAACTAAATATAAAAATTTTAATATTTAAAAACTAAATTACATATGATAATAATAATAATAATAATAATAATAATAATAGATCACATTCATCAATTATTATCTTTCTGAGGGCTGCAATGTGAAATTAATCTCTTGTCACTGTTTTTTCCATGCTTTTCATATCCTGGCAGGCATGTTCATGTTCATTGGCTTTAAGGTAGAGTTAGCTACATAAGTAAATATTGCTATATATATATATGTTGTCAATTTGTACCATTGTTTACTACCGAAGGTCAGTTCTGAAGTCTTAATCATTAGGTTGTAATGTAATTAGCAAAGTAATTAGCCCGAGTTTGCTTTTGGATCATAAATGCCGGTTACTACTTGTCCTTTTTTCTTCTTTTTCTTTTTCTGGCGATGCATGTACGTGTCTCCAATTTCTGGCGATGCATGTACGTGTCTCCAAAGCTTCTACAATTTTATCCCTCTTTCCCCCTGCTTTCTTCTTCCTTCTCAACTAATATCTTTTCAAGCTCGGTCACACGGACCGGATTTAAAACATATTAAAATAATTTTTTTATATTAATATTAATAAATTTAAATTATTATAAAATATTAATATATAAATATAATTTTAAATATAAAAACAAACAGCTAAGCAAGTGTTTGCAAGAGCAATATATGTAATGTGACCTCTCATTACTCTTGACAAACAATTAGCCTTTTATGGGAAAATAACTTAGATACTATTTGGTATTACAATCCAATAAAGTATTTGAAAAATTTTAAATTTTATTTTTTCAGTTTTAAATTGATTTTGTAGATTATATTGATGTTTCGGTATCAATAATAAATCATATATATTTTTTAAAATAAAAAACACTTTAAAAATTAATATTTATCAAACTCAAACTCTAAAAGATACCCTCAATAAAAAAAATTAAAAAAGAAGGAATTATACGAGGCATTGTTATTTTATTTATTTAAATTCTGACGGTTCATGTGGTTTTTCTGTTGGTAGACCTAGATATTTCCAGTTCCTAATGTGGGGCACAGGATTTCTGTCATGTCTAATTAAGGTCACATCCTTCCTTTTCTGTCCTTGGATGTTGGGGTAGGTTTGCGTTGGTTTCATCCCATAATATGATCTGAAAGATGGGACAAGGCCCTTTGTCTTATTTTGCATACGCTCCAACCAATAAAATATGATTTAATTACTGTTTGTTTCCCAAAAATAACTATTTTTAAAAAAGTTATTTTTATAAAAATTAAAAACAATCTCTTATTTTGTAAATTATTTTAAATAAAAAAATAATAATAAAAACAATGATAAAATTTTAAGGAAAAACAAATTAAAGAGCTGCTTTAAAATTTTAGAGGATCAAACGTGAAAATTAAACACAAAATAAAAAAAAAATAAAAGAAATATAGTAAATATCAAATGAAAAATTAGTTCGCCATCTAAAAAGGAAGGGGTTGCCAAGTATTCTAATCATATTGAGGAAGGCCTCCTTCAGACACTATATGTTATTTGACAAGCCGTCTAAATATGATAGCATGTCTGACATGTCAATGTATCTAATAAACATGCTAACCATTTAAAAAAAATTGTATCTTATATTTATTAAAATACCAAATTACTCCCAATCAACTTGATTATCACTAAAAACTAATATGAAAAATACAAAAAAACCCATGCATTCCAATTTAATAAATTTTTATTTTAAAGATAATTTAGCCATTTCACATTACTTTTTTTTTTAAATCCAAAAAGTGTTTTCTAGAGTTGAGAGAAGGAAAACACTTTCCTTTGTAAAGGCTTAAGTTTTTTCTTCGATTGAAAACGATTTTCTATTGATCAACTTTTCTAAAATTAAACAAACATAAAAAAATTTGTAAAATAGTTTTCAGGAAAGTGTTTTTTTTTCAAATAAACGCCCCCGACATTAAAGGTGTTTCTATTTGGTCATGTGTAGCGTTTACTAAATAGGGGGCCTATACCACGTCGTGGGCCAACCCAAATCTTTTTAAACGTAAGAACATATGCTAAGGTGACATAAGCGTTCCTAAAAAAACAAAAAAAAAACAAATGAGACTTGGTTCATTAACTCGAATGGGTTTAATGAGCCTGACTAATTTAACTAATTTAAATAAAAAAATACAATGATAATAAATAAACTGATTAAAAAAATTGAAAAAGTAAAAAGGTAAAAAAAAACTTAACTCGAGTCCATCCGGGTTAGTATGCCAATTTTGTGATTTGTTCATGATACCAGGATAATCTTGTTGAAAGCAAATTAAATAAAAACTATGAAACTTAATTATCAAATAATTTAATAATTAAGGATGAAAATGAAAAAAAAATTAATTTAAAAGGCAAAAAAAAAAGAAGATTTCAAGTAAACCCGCTAACCTCACAACCATAAAAACAAGATTGGAACAATCTCATAGAAAGAAAAGTGAAAACAAAAGCACAAAGTCCACTTCTCAATAAATCAAAGTTTAAAGGATAAAATTGAAAAAAATACTTTTAAAAATATAACTTAAAAAAGAAATCAAAGTCAACTCATGTTAACCTTTGAAACTACTGATTTTGGGACTAACCTTATAGAAGATAAACCCTAAAAAATAACAAAGTAAAATTCTAAATCAATAAAATATAGAAGGATGAAATTGAAAAAAATGCAAAAAAAGACAAAAAAATTGAAATAACAATAAAAATAATGAAGACTAAATTTGATATAAAAATAATTTGAAATCAAATGTTAAGGGATGAAATTAAAAACAAATTCAATTAAAAAAATGATAAAAAAAACAATAATTAAAAAAATGAGGATCAAATTAAAAAAATAAAACTGAATGATGAAGGATGATATTGATTAAAAAAACGATAAAAAACATAAAAAATAGAATAAATAGCAATAAAAAAAATAAGAACCAAATCAGATAAAAAAACAAATGAAAGGATAAATTTATATTTTGACAAGGAGATGAGAGAGAAAAAATAAAAGAAGAAAACATATTCATCAGAGCTCAATCAGTACGCTACCAAGTACATGAGCTGCACCATTGAAAAAATCATGACGAGACACTTTTAAGACAATTGCTGAAGGTGACGATTGGATATAGGATGATGTCTTATCCTTCTTCCACTCGCTAGCATGTGTGTCGCTGCATCATTCACTTTTAAAAATAATATCTATATTTATAAAAAAAAACTAAAACATCCTCAAATCAACTTATTAATTACTAAAAAAATCAGTTTGAAAAAAAAATGCTTGGGTTACAAGTTTGGAAATTTTTGTTTCCAAGGTTACGATAATCTTTACATAATGCTTTCAATATATATATATATATATATATATATATCAACCATAAAATGTTCATGAAATTCCTATGTACACTCCTATAAAAATTATTTCAAAATCTTCAAATTCGAAGCTCGAAGCTCGAAGCTTAACTGCTACACCGTAATTATCTTTCAAGCCTGTTAATCTACGAAAACTTTAAACTTTTTTTTTGTCGTAGTTGATGAACTACCAAGAGCTAGAAGTTAAGCTGAAACTTTGCCGGCAAGAAGAAAAATTATTACCTGTATGACCTACCCTTTGACTCGATAGCAAAACAACTAAAACAAAAGGAGGAAGCCCTTCTCACATTTGTTTTATTCACCATTATAGTGTTAAGGACTATTTTATTCTTCTCATAAAAAAAAATGCTCTTAAATTTAGGGTTACTTTGGTATTTTCATAAGGTACATTAATTATTATTGACTTATTTGAGGTATTTCTATCTATTCAATATTTTAATGAACCGTAAAATAATAAGAACACCTTCAAGAGTAAGAAAATAAGTGGTCTCGAGTAGTGGTATTTAGATATTTTTATTTTTTTACACATAGTAGAATTACACACGTACCCTTGAATGCAAGACATTGAATTCATTGTAGTCATGGGCTTTTGAGTCTTTTAGCCTAAGTGTTTTTGTTAATTGTAAGTTTAGTTGAGGGCAGTAATTTAATTTAAAATTAAGATAATTATTTTGTGTTTAATAAGCTGCTAGCGCATTGGAGTCGCCACACACTTTGTGTAGCGTGTGTGATGGTTTCTGGCGGTAAAAAATGAGCTTTTGTTGTCTTAGTTTATTCCTCACTGTCTCCTCTTCCATTATAAGCGGCGTGTGTTCTTCAAATGTGGCTAGTGTGTCACTGATGATATTGTTTTTCCTTCTTCCATCTCTCTCTCTTATCCCGGTAAATACACTATGGTCCTTATTATTATTGTTATTTGAGATTTAGACCTTTTAGTTTTGATTACTATTTTTTAATCATTTTCCCTTTTGTTTAATTTTTATTTGTTTTCAATTTAATTCTCGGTGTCTAATTTGTATATATGAGGTATTTTGATTCAATCCTTCTACTTTTAATGTTTTTTTTTACCTTTGCCCTTTTGTCAAAGTTTTATGTATTTTATTTTTATCCTTCAAATCAAGTTTATGATTTTTGTTTTTTTCAATGATAATAATGATTTTAATTTGGTCCATTTTCTTTTGATTTCTTATTATTTTCCTTGGTTTTTTTGTCAAAGTTTTTAAGTTTTTAATTTTATCATTCAAATCAAGCTCGTACTTTTTATTTTTTCAATAGTAGTAGTAGTAGTAATTGTATTGTTAGTTATAATAATAATAATAATAATAATAATAATAATAATAATAATATATTGTTGTTGTTGTTGTTGTTGATGATGATGATGATGATATTAATAATGAGAATGATACAAATAATAGTAATAATAATTATAAAAATATTAATAAAATTAATAATATTATTGACAACAACAACAACAAGTAAATTAATAATGGTGATGATGATGATGATAATAATAGTAGTTGTTGTGGTGGTGGTAACAATATTGTTGTTGCTACAACAACAACAACAACAACAACTAATAATAATAATAATAATAATAATAATATTACAAGTGAGAAGAAAAAGAAGAAAAATAGAGATGATAATAAAAATACTAATAATAGTTGCTATGTAAATAGTAATAATGACAATAGTAATAATAGAAGCAGCAGTGACAGTAGCACCAACAACAACAATTATGGTAGTGATTGTTAAAATAGTAATAATATGAATAAGAATGCTAGTATTATTAATAATAATAATAATAATGTTAACAATAATTATGATTATGATAATGATGATGATGATAGTAATAACAATAATTTTAATAATAATAGAAATAATGATAGTGGTCATAATGATAATAGTAATAGTGATAAAATTATTTATTAATAATAGTAGTGATAATAATTTTTTTCCTTATTTTTTGAATTACTATCTTTTAAAATCCTTTTGTATGTTTATATATTTTTTTAATTTTATTTTTTAATATTTAAACTTTTTAAAAGTTGAATTTCATGATTTTTCTAAATTAAATATTTGAAATTTAACGACCCGGATCATATGTTTAAAAAGTTAACATTTTTTTAAAAGGTTTCATAATTATTTTTTATTTTTAACCAGATTATTCTAGTCATATAATTTGAACTGCAAATTTAACAGAATATCTCGTATTGACTTAGCTTTAATTAACACTTTTACGTATTTATCACAAATAATTTTTATATTGTTTTACCTATTTTTAGTACATAAATATTGTTTTTTATTTAAAAATAGTTCAGTGAAGTGCTAATATAAATGCGGGTGTGTGTGTATAGATACATATAGATGTTGACTTGCTTTGGCCGTCAAGATTTTTCCCTTTTCTTGGTGGACAGTGAGGAGTCAAAATTCTTGTGAGTTGAGATCTCTGACTCAGTCCATATATCTTCATGTGATTTTCCTTAATCTACACGATCCTTTCTAGCTAGGGTCGAGGAATGCTAGCTGTGTACCAAAGATTTTACTTTATTAATTTAACCTTACTGCCCTGCTAAATTATATATTAGCTCTATTAATTAACTAAAAAAACCAAAAGAGAACGAGGTTTTACTCTATCATTTCTTAAAAAAAAAAAATTACTATTTACTTGAATAATTTTTTTATTTTTTATTTTTTTAATATTAGATGTATGAGATTAAATTTTATAATTTTTTATAATTTACTTTTTATAAGATTATCTTAATTTTATGATCTACACTACATGTTTAACTAATTAACTTAGTTGACTCAAGTTTTTTTTTTCATTTCTAACTAATTTTTTTAATTTCTTCCTTTAAAATTGAGTTAATTAAAAATTAGGTTTCGTGATTTATTTTAGTTTGCTTTCTATGAGGTTATTCTCATATCATGGCTTAGGTTAGGGGTTTGACAATTAACCCAAGTTAACTCGAGTCATTTTTATGTGTTCTTTTTTTTAAATTAATTTTTCAATTTCAGTTACATCCTTCCATATTAGGTTTATTAGGAATTAAACTTCATAATTTTTTTAATTGGGTTATTATGATCTCATGATCCAAATTACGGGTTTTGCAGGTTAACTTGAGTTGACTATGATTATTATTATTTTTTTTAATTGATTTTTTTTAATTTCATCATTTAACATTGAATTTATTTGAAATTAGACTTATGATTTGTTTTCTATGAGGTTAATATAAACTCATAACTCAACATGAAGATTGACAGGTTAACTCAAGTTGACTCGAATCGATTCAATATATTGTTGTACTAATATTTATTAAAAAATATCATTTTTAATATTTATTTTGATTCAAATAACATTGTCACTGGTTGTCTGAGTTGTATTTGAACCCGTCAAGTCAACCAGGTTATATTAGATAAATTCTCACACGATTTAAAATTTTTTTTACTAGAAAAACAATTACCAACACCTGGACATTTTTTCATGTTAAAAAAATAATCTGACCCGCAACGTAGCGTGAGTCAATGATCTAGTAAAAAATTAAAAGAGAATGGGATTTCACTATATCTGTCCTCACAAAACATTATTCACTAGAATAATTTTTTTCTCCTTTGTTTTATTTTTTAATTTTAATTTCATCCTTTAACGTTAGGTTTATTGGGGACTGAACATATTTTTTTTTAATTTTTTATGTAGTTATTCTAGTCTCATGACTTAGATTACAAGTTTAATAAGTTAACTCAGTTGACTCAAGTTTCCCCCCTTTTTTTAATTGATATTTTTTTCCTCAATTTCATCATTTAACATTAGATTAATTGATCGAGAATTAGATTTTGTGATTTATTTTGGTTTGTTTCTATGAGGTTATAATTATCTCATGACTAGGGTCACGAGTTTGATGGGTTAACCCGAGTCGACTCAAGTTGTTTTTTTTATCTATTTTTTAATGAGGTTTTTTTTTAACTTATATTTCTAATGCTGGGTTGATTTTGCAGCTCCAATAAGATAGACAAATGAAAAGCTAACATGACTTTTCTATTAAAGAAAAATCATTTCTATTTATCTATGAAAAGAGCCAAAACATTAAATAGATTATATAAAGTTTCATTCTTTCATTAATTAAACTTCTTCAAGAAAATCAAAAGCATTAATATTAAAAATATTAAAACACAAATGAGTTGTTAAAATGACTTTTTTTCATTGGAGTGCACATAAAAAATTATATTTATACTATGCAAAATTTCATGTCAATAATTTGGCTATTCTAAATGATTTTTTCCATTAAAAATGCTCTTAGCAACGTATAAATATTTTTATTATAAAATATAAATTTAATCCGTTGACGAACAACATAATTAGTTTTAAACAATGCAAGTTCCTCCATTTAGTAGACTTATTTGAGTATATAAAAGCACAAACAGATCTGATTAACCAAAATAATATCCTCAGTAATCATCTAATAAACAGATATAATTTACTTTTGGCTAGTGAAAAAAATGGTGGCGGGTGGGTCGCTTGGGTTGTGGGGGCAATCTTAACTTTTGCCTCTCCTCTCCTCTAAGCAAACCGAGGTGGTCCAAACAAGCTCACCACTCATTCTTCTTTGGGGCCTCTCGTGGTCACGGATTAATCTTTTTCCTTCTCTCTTTCCGGCGGCCCCTTCCTTTCATCTCTTTTTAGGGCACTGTTTATGATCACCACAGAAAAAGGTCTCTCCTCCTCCTCCTACTCTTATGGGACGTGACGTGTGCCACGTGTCCATTTTACAAGGGCGGAAATGGATCCTGTTGGCACGCATTCATCTTTCCAAATGGAGATCAGATGATCTCTCCTAAGTGCAACGTAGAAAAAAGCAGGCTTCCTGTTGGATTTTGCAAATCCACATCAGATTGTGCTTGGCTCTTGCTTTTCTTTTCTTTTCTTTTCTTTAGAGCTACCAGAGCACCACCAATGGTTTCGTGCAGATATGTAGAAAAACTTTTTCTTTGTTTGTGTGTGGGAAAGATGTGCATTACTAAAAGGTGTATAACTAACTTACCTCAGCTAGCTTGGATTCATGATCTATCAAGACTTTAATAAAAAAAGGAAACGAGTAAAATAGAGAAAGTGATCCCACAAGTATGTGAAGGTTCCTGCTTATATATATATTGTGATTTTTTTTTTAATTTAATATGGATGTTCGGGCCAGCTTGTGCGTATTTTCACTAATTTTACGGGTCCTGAAGTTAACGATTATGTAAACTTTCGGTAGTACTAAGATTTATGAAACTCAAACTAATAATCTCTAAAAAATAAATCTAGAATCTAACCAATAAACTCCATTCATCATGGGATTATTTTTCTTCTTTTAAGTATATAGGTGCATGTTACGCGCCTACATAGCTAGGAAAATGTTAGTTGATTTATAGCTTTTTTACAGGATAACAATGGAGTGTGTGTGTGTGTGTGTTGTGTGTGTATATATATATATATATATATATATATATATATATATATATATATATGAAGTTAATTCCTTTTTTGTTGAAAATCTAAGAGTCGTAATT
>Ga0325414_1009415_pt1 | contig 10285 bp, 3 predicted proteins | sample PopdelMetagenome_8_FD_206183 | JGI IMG/M metagenome (GOLD analysis project Ga0325414, IMG submission 206183) | Populus deltoides microbial communities from Bellville, Georgia, United States - Leaf-PdKOR-R3 | ecosystem: Host-associated > Plants > Phyllosphere > Phylloplane/Leaf | place: USA...
ATATATTTAAGAAATAATTTAATTTAAAAATTTAAATCATTAAATAAAATACTAAAATATGATATATATTATTTTTTAACAAATCTTTTTAAATTTAAAATTTATATTGTACTTGATTTTTTAAAAAATAAATAAAAATAATAAAATTCAAATTCATAACTAGTTACTTGGAGATTAAAATTTTAAAATTATTTATTAAATAATTAATTTAATTTAAAAATTTAAGTTATTGAATAAACTTTAAAATATTATCTATATTATTTTTTAATATCAAAATTTCACGACAAGATAAGTGCAGAAAAGAGACAGTAACCCAACCCCGGGTTCACAGAAGTCACAGCATATCAGGAGTACTTGAAGAATTATGTAGCTGGTAGATGGTGGTAGGGCATGTAAAAGTACAGTGCGGTTAGGTCACAAACTGTTTTACACGTAAGCAGAAGGATGGCAGAGGAAAATTGATTGATGGGGTGTGTTCCACCCAGATCCATTTGTGGTCATGAACCCGTACATTTCTACCGCCCCTTCTGGTGATGTGAAACGAGCGGCACTGTTTCTTGTTTTTCTAATGTTTTCCATTCACGCAGCCTACGCAAATTTCAAATCTGAAAGCGAAGGGCACCGAGCACGTGGCATCTGGGTCTGAGTTCCTTATGATACGTAACTTTGCCTGGCCCTTTTCAATCAATTAAGCAACCCAGCTCTGTAAGATTATTGATCCATTGTCTGAAAATCGTCGATGGAAGGTTTTTTTCAAGGCTGTCTTTTCGTTTTAACAGCGCTTATATATAATAAAGGTTGTTTTAAAAAACATTTTTTAAATAATATATTTTATTTTTTGAAATTTATTTTTAATAATAACTTATCAAAACAATTTAAAAATATTAAGCTAAATATTTTATAAATGAGATATATAGATAGCTCTCCTATTTCTAATATAAAGCTATTTTGTTTTTGTAAACGAGATATCTACAGATAGATAGTGACGACATTTCAATCCTCATCCCTCTCTTCCGCTGCTGCTGCTGCTCTGCTTCTGCTAATTATATAGATTAACACTCTGCACTTAGCAAGCGGTCCCGCGCCTCTCTTTCTTTCTTGAAATTTCTGTGTAAAGAAGCACTAAATATAGACAACAACTTGGAATAGCCAAGCAATGTAGGACCCTCCACTTCCGTACTGAAGAGTGTACCAAAAATGTACCCAAACCCACTAGATGAACAACTCAGATCTCAATAAATTGGCACCACCAACCTCAGTGCCCCTATTGTTATGCCCTTCTATTTCTCTTGCATGAGAAGATAAAAAAGAGAGATTTAGCAAAAATCATCAATGGAGGAGGGAGATACAAATCGACCATCACTAGGGTTCCCGGTAGGTTTAGTTCTTCTATTGTTTATGTTGTTTACCATGAGTGGCTTGTTCAGTTGCTGCCTCCACTGGGAAAAGGTACTTTCCCTACTTGGAGTTTCAAGCGAGGACAATCATTCCCACATCGAAGAAGATGTAGAACATTTGCCCCAGAAATCTGCACCCCCTCATGTGGTATATCTCTCTTTCTCTCTCGCATCTCGATGTTTTTTTCTTGAATTAATTTTTGATATTTAATTTCTGTGGAAGGAAAGAGATAGAAAAGAAAAAGAAGAGACAAGATTAAAAACTAAACAAGGGGAATTCTTGTACTTGATCTTATCTTCCCATATATGTAAAGCATCTCAGGGGATCTAATAACATCATCTTTTTTTTTGGGTGTTGATTAATTGATGAGAATATTATTTTTTGACAAGGAGAAAAGGAAATCTCAGGTTTCTTTTGATGATAACATGATCATATCGTTGCTTAATTTTGAAGTACTGAAGTGCTCATGTATGTATTTGAACATTCAAACAGAACTTGAAGAGAAATCAAGGCCAGAGCCTTCCAGTTTTGATGCCAGGGGATCAAGTTCCAAAGTTTATAGCAATGGCATGTCCATGTGAGCCTCCCCGACCTGAGAAGATAACAGTGCAAATTCAGAAGCCACCTTCTTTTCCAGTACCTTTATACTGATTAATGACTTCGCAGTACTGCGCGATCATTTTGTGTGTGTGTGTATAATAGACAGACTAGGATGTATCAATTAATTAGTTCAAATTTCTTATTTTTTGGCTATTCCTCTTGCTTGAAATTATGCACTAACAAGTGCTGACATATTTTCGAGATGGTTTTTACTTTTGGATTGAAAAGAGTAAATTGGCAAATCAATGCTACGAAGGTTACAAAGACTTTGAACTTGAACAGAAGAACTCAAAAAATATGAGACGTGCAGGTTGCCCAATGGTGAATTAGCATAAATTAGGTGTTGGTTTGTATTTATATTAAGATCGTTTTGAATTATGATTAGCAAATTGTTAGTTGAATCAACGATAAAGAATGAACAGAATTTCTGGACTTTTTTTAAGCCCCGAGTTCTCTTTTCAGTGATGCTTTGGGGAGATGATAAAGCTCTCAGTTTTTTAAGGAAGAGTAAAGTTGAATCAAGCAAGAGCGAGAATAGTATCTTGGCACCTTTATTTTACCAACTAGAAGCAGCACCATTCATATTTTGAGCAAAATCCATGCTTTCCTCCACATTCTCTGTGCTGATAGATTCTCCAGTTTGCAATGAATGCACTCTGGTTTCTCTTAAACTTGTGTACGGGCCTGGCTTTAACGAGCAATGGGAATCGAGAGGAGATAGAAGGCCCACGCATATCTAATCCCTTCCATCGTGCGCTCTAGGTAATGGAATGTCTAAAGGACAGCATGTATTTAATTAATTAATCGACAACCATTTGTCAACCAATAAATATAAAAATAAAAGGTGTTAATACCTTTATTCGACTTGTCATGTTATGTCATGAGTTGGAAAATTTTTTTCGCAAAAAAAATAAATATGTAGGTATAGTAACATCGAATACAAAAAAAATAATTATAAATAAAACAAAAATTATATGTATTAATAAAAATATATATCTTAAGTTAATTATTAATGTAATAGAAAAATAAAACAATGCTAAAAGTACACTACAGTGAACACTTTTTTTTGGACGATAATTTTACAAAAAAAAAAATGTAAAGAATAAAAAAGGAAATATTATGAAATGAACAAAAATAATGTTGCAAATAAGTCCATCAAACGTAAAGAATAAAAAATAATAATTTTTTTTCAAAAAAAAGTAAAGAAAAAAATAGGAAAAGCAAAAAAAATTACAAAATAATAAAGATGAGAAAAAAAACTATGATAAATAAGCCAAATATAAGTGATAAGCATGCCAGGTGTAAAGAAAAAAAATAAAAAAATTGCATATTTGTCACGCCTGCTATAGTAAAATAAGACAACTTTATGAAATTGTCATTTCTACAAGGAAATAATGTTTTCTTTTAGTATCTTTACTAGATTTTTGGCATGTATTATCGTGTTTTTTTAACCTCAAAAGAAATTATAAAGATGTTAAGAAGTAAAAAAATTAATGCACACTAGATTAAAACACTTTTAAAATATTGGGATGATAATATACTAAATGACATTTTAAAAAATTAAAATAATAAAATATTAGCTTGATTCAGGTCAATCATGGTTAATTCACGATCTATATTATGAAACCGTGATAATCTTATAAAATTCAAATCAAAATAAAATAAAGAGCCCAATTATAATCAATCAAATTCTGAAGGCTAAAAAATAAAAAACATTCAATTAAAATAACGACCAAAAAAAGTTATATTTAAGCAAACAAAAAAACCTATTGATGCTACCTTTCTAACAAGTCTAGCTCCTCTCAAGTTGTCTCCTCAAACTTTGCAAGCTTTAATTGGGTAAACGAGGAATACTTCATCCACAAAAGAATTTCAACTCGGAGTACATTCCAGGTTACATGGGAAAGTAGGCAAAGCATCTCCAGAACTATGAACAGTATGAAGTATGAGCACATGAGCCGCAGTTCCCTTCTCAGAGTGCATGGCTGTGGGCTAAATAATCACATTGAATCCAGTACCAGGAGGCAGTTCTCTAGCCAGTCTTTTGGGATCTGCTCTGCAGCATACATGAACGCTCGCTCAGCGAATGCACAACCAGCCCGATATAAGAGGAAATCCAGGTGATTGGGCCTGGAAAGTTAGGATTGGACGCCTGATTTTCTTATATTTTTTTCAAAAAGAAAAGAGTGAAAGATGTGTCCTTTTTTCTTAGATAGAAAGGTTGACATGTTGTCCACTCCACTTGAGTAGACAACATGTCATTTATTGGGATATCTTTCTATTTATTATAATATTTTTAGAGTTAAAGTGAAGTGTTGCCCAGGTATGTTTTTAAATTTTTGAAAAAAAAACTATTTTTTAACCAGATCCTCTCTTCTGTTATTCATTTATTTTAATTAATTTTTAGTGGAAATATGTTTTTTTATCAGAAGTGCGGTTTTATAAATAAATAAAAATTATCATGAGTTGTAAAAATATTTTAAACCGATAAAAAATATTTTAATTATTTTTATATGATTGTATAAAAAAATAAAAAACGAATACAAAAGGTTATCAATAGTGTGTGTGTTCTCATTGAATATTCATGTAATTGTTTTTAAAAAAAAAACTTGTGAATTATTAGCTTCATATATATAATAATAATAATAAAAGGAAAATATTACAGTAAAGAACTAAACTTTATTTAAAAACATGGCATGATAAAATAATTCTTACAAATTGTTGTAATTATTGCCCATGTGTGCTGTTAGGATGGCCCAGGTGCAAGTCAATTTTAGAGCCCAGGCCTGAAAAATCTTATTTCAAAGATAGTCAACGATGCATGGTTTGTTTAGGCCCATGACCTGTCTACTAATGCAACCCTTTTTGATCATTGGAGATGGGTGAAAAATTAAAATCTCAGTTTTTTTATCCCAAAAATTATAATTTTAACCTTTTTCCAATCAAAACATGAAAAAAATATTTTATGAAACTTCAAAACCTCATTTCAAATAACAAAACACAATTATTTTTTCATAAACACTTAAAATTAAATCAAACAAATATTTGAAACACTGATTTATTTTTTTTTTTTGCATCGGTAAAGGTAGAAATTGCAATTATATTGCAAATGAATTTATAAATACTAAAATCATAGTTAATGCTGTTAAAATTTGATCACTTGAGAGTTTTCTCTATCATGTTTTTTTTAATGACTTTTTCTTTTTTTTCTCAACAACTAGGAATTGAAATGCAAAATACATCAGATTTTATAATTGAAATATGAATGAAAGAAAGGGGTTTTTTTGTCAATATTAGTCCATGTTCTTACATTCTTTTTTAATTTCACCCTATAATTGCATATGATAATGTGAATATTTAATGTAATGTGAGAGTTATTTTTGTCACAATACATATGTAAGATCATGCAATGCAAAAATAAAACATAACACATAAAATCATGACAACATGACTCAAAAATACCAAAACAAAAGGAAATAAAATTTTAATAATTTACATTGATATTTAACAAATTTCAAGTTCTAGTTAAAGTTTTACAAATTAACAAAAGTTTATTAGAAAGGCATTTTTACTTTAACTTACGAGTAAAATCAATAGTCACTGAACAATGATTTAATGGTTTTATCGATTCATAAGATCCATTAGTTATTATCAAATTAATTGCAGGGCAAACAAGTCTTTTTCCATTTCAATTGCATAATGAAACGACTAAAGCACCAGTGGAGTAAAATCGTTAAACTAAAGTCAAAGGATATTTTTGTATTTTCACAATGATTTTCATGTAATTATCATGTTAGATGAAGGATACTTTGTCATTTCAGCGGGCGTATAAAATAAATAAACATATATAAAGCATAATGACAAGACTAAAATGTCATTGCATTGTGTCATTCAAAGTGTTTTTATGCCCTTTACTTGTCGATGCGGAGCGTGTTTCTGATAGTTGTCTAGTTTGTTGCTGAAAGGCCTTTCTTTATCTCTCTGTTTTTTTCTCGTCTTTTCTCCCTGCTCCCCCTGGAACTACAGTTTAGCCTTCTTTGTTAATAGCATTTCAACTTCAATTCTTATTCTTTTGATTTCTAAATATCTTGTAGAGGTTTGATCTTTATTATTTTATATTTTTCGGTTCTTTTACTAAATTAAAATTTTTTATTGCACTCTTCAATATTAAAAATAAAATTTATTTTATTTTTTCAATTTTGATTCTTATTTTTTTAATTGTTATTTTTTAAATACTTTTTTATAATTTTTTTTCAATGTCGTCTTTTAATATGTGATTAATTATGAATTGAACTTTAAAATTTTTCCGTGTCTAATAAGTTATAATTTGAGATACATAGTTTGTTTTTTTAAAAAAATATTTTTTTTATCAAGTTATCCTAATTATTATTTTTTTAATTTGATTTATCTACTATAATATTTTTTTATCTAATTAAAATAAAATCAGTTTATTAAATTTAATCAGGTCTATGACCTAAATTATGTTTTTTTTTTTTACACATTTATGATAGCTAAACATCAATTTTTATATAAAAAAACAATTCAACCCCGCAACAAAAGTACACTCACCGAGGCCAGTTCCGTTCTAATGATTAACTGAACACGCCCAAACTCAGATCGGAGCGGGGCTGAGCTAGAGCTCAAAGTCCATTTCCTGCCCAAAAGACGCAAATTCAGTTCGAACTATAAACCAAACAGAGTCTAGCATTTGCACTTGGCTTGCCTTGTAATTGTGTAACTTTGGGTTTCGGGCAGGAAATGGACTCTAAATAAGTCTTGAAAATATGTTTCAGTTCAAGACATATTCACATCATGTTTTCTTTTCCTATTTTTATCTTGGAGCGGCTTTGTTTCACCAAGACCGAACCCCTCATCGTTCGGTGGACAGACCTTTCTTACCAAGCGTGTCGTGCAAAATGCGACAGTGTCATATTAGGGTTTGACAGTGGCATGAAAGGGATTGACTGGGAATTTTGGCATCTATCTCAGCCGTACAGGAACAAGCATCCAAAGCTGGTTCGACCACGAAGTCCTGCTGTATACATACGGGAAGTTCGAGCAAAAGAGAGAAAGCTCGTGATGGATGATGAACTGCCTTTCAAAATATTCAATTTCAATGTTCAAAGTGCAACCACCATGCGTTGAAACACGCAAAAAGAAAACGTCTCCTGCTATAAAGTCCGTCAAAGTTGTGGTAGAACTACACAACAATACTAATAATTTACAACGTAGTTTTCAGTATCTCATAATTCATTCGTGTGCATGCTCGGATGATAGAGACCTCTACATAACTCATCACTCGCTTTATCGTTTCTAGCCAGGCATGTCACATTCGACTCTACATTGTTTTGGTCTATCCATCACATGCTTTGTTGTTAGAGTGTCAGGTTTTCGTTGAAAAAACCAAGCTAAATTAAAGAAGAATTTATCAAGAAAGAAGCATTTAATGTGATAGCAATCTTGCCCTCCCTGGCAATCATGGCGAGACCGCACGTGAAGTTCCAGTATTTGACCATTGACTATGTATATGGTCTTGAAAATTGAGGCCCGCAGGACTTGAAAAAAGGCCCAACATCGTGGTGGTCTCTCTCAAGTTTTAAAGGTCACCATGGCCCACTTTTGACTTGAAAATTGTAACCTGCTGAAATGCAAGTTCACTTGACCAGTACTTGATGCTACAGATAGAGTTTTTACCTTAAAAACCAAGAAGGTACTTACGTAATGGAGCCCGAAGCGGTGACAGCATCCCGCACTATCTGTTTTCATGGAGGACATTTTACCATGATTCATAGAGTAACGCTACAACAATGGCAACGGTGGTAATTTCTAGTAATTTTCGGGTCATTGATTCAATCTATAATCTATAATATTCATGTACTTTGATTTTGTGTGTGTGTAGAAGTACGGTGACAATTACTTTTCAAAATGAATTCGGTTTGAAAATATATTAAAATAATATATATTAATATTTATAATGTGTATGCTTGAATATTTAGCTCTAAAACAACATTATTGAAGGCCTTTTGATCAGGTAAAGCTGAGCAATAAAATATAAAGGCGAAGGCTTGCATCACTATTCACTACTCATGAAACATTGCTTCTTCTTCTTTTCTCTTTTTTTTTTTTAACGCCATTGTTTGTTCAGCTCAAGCTCTTTATAGTTTATAGCACATTCTTGAGCCCTTTTTAATTATGATCTCAGATCAAATCTGGACGAATGAGTGAATGGTTCATTATAATGGAAATGGAGGCCCAGAAGGCTTCAATGGGTGGCCCATATACATGCTTGCATATGATAATGGCGTTTGAGTGACGTGGGCAGAGGAGAGTGAAATACGGAGGATGAAGAAGATGATGATGATGATGATGATGATATGCCAAATCAAACATGAACAAAGTGCTGCTCTTTGAATAATGCATGTATACATGGTTTATGGGCAAAGCGTGCAAAGGTGGCTGCAGTTGATGATGGGTTTCTTAAAATCTCCCTCCTTCAAAAGATATATATATATATATATAAGCACTGCGGGTGACCTTCTCCTTTCATAATGAAAATCAACGCGCGTGTTCTACTATTTTCCATTCGCATTCAGACATAATTATTACCTCTTCCAGATCTTGATCAGTTTTTTAAATCGATTTTTATTTAGTTCTGTTATAATAAAAATAAATATTTATAAGAAATGTAATAATTTTAGTTCTAAACTAATTGTTTGTGTCTATGTTACCACTTCCGCTGAAAAAATTTCGAGTTCTTGAAATTTTTTTTAGCGTTGTTTTTTAACGTGGTTTTAAGTTTTTATTAATTTCTTTTATAAAAATAATATTTTTATCAAATACTGTATATCTTTTATTTATCTTAGTCATATCTTATTTAAAAAAAATATAATCATTAAAACAAGTTTTAAAAAGATAAAATAATATATTCATATTTTATGTGATTGAAAACTAAAAACATCATAAATATATGTGATGAAATCATATTTCAAATTTATTTAAATATTTTAATAAAAATAATTTCAATAAAATTTTTAAAAATAATTTATTATTAGTATTATTTTTTCATAATAAATACATAATAATTAATATATATATATATTAAAATTCAAATAAAAAATTATAATGGTATTAAAAAAATATTAAAACTAAATAGTAAGTGAATACAGAAAAATCTTTTGGAGTGTTAAAAAAAAAAGAAAAAAAAAACATAAAAGAAAAGGTCGGCAAAGGGCAGCCCCGCGCGCTTGGCCCTGTTTTTCACCACTTATTTTCTTTAAAAAAATGACAGGTCACATTCTAGAAAATAAGAGTGCTCCGTAACTCTCAAACTTGTGACATCATGTTTCTCTCACGTATTAACATACTTTTAAAAAGGTATATTAAGATTTTTTATTGTTATAGTAAAAATACCATAAAAAACCCTAATTCCTTTAGTGTTGTAGGTTAATAAAAAAATATATTTTATTATATAAATTGTTATTTTTTATTTTAAAATATACCTTTTACTGATAGCATTTTTAAAAAATAAAAAATCAAAAACTATTTAAAATAAATATTCATAAAAATCTCAATCATTTGGATTAATGAGGGGAAAATGAATCTCTTTAATCAAAATTTTATTTTCTTGTTTATCTATTTCCTTTTATTTTGAAAAAAAATGTTATTTAATGATAATTATTGTTTTTTAATACGAAAACTCATCATGATTAAAACAAAAAAACATGAGTCAATAGATAAAAAATCGGGATCCTATAACGTGTACATGATAAAAGAAAAAAAATAAAAAATAAAAAATAAAAAAATATGTGAAAGATTACAATAAAAAATAATAAAATATATAATTTATTTTTAATTAAGGTTTATGAGCATTTTTTATAATTAAAAAATTAATTGTTAATAACATTATAAAAAATACAATCTTATCTAAAAATATGATAAAATGATGATATAAAAATCGATAATTTTTTTCTCAGTCCTTTTATTTTTTTCTTATCAATTTTCTCTTTCCTTCCCGGGGATCAAGACGCAGACAAGATGAATTTTAGAACTTAAACATGAAATCCTCAAACAAAACAAATATAAAGAAATTGAAATTGTATGAATCAAACTGATATTTTTCACATTTTTGAAAAGTAAAAATGAAATGTTTTTTTTTTCTTAATCTCAATTCTAGTTCTTTTGATTTTTCCGCGGCAACAAATCAAAACTCTTTCTCATGAAATGGATGGTTAATTAACAGAGGAAACACTCTCAAAGACCTCAAAAATATGATAAAACACAAATTAAA
>Ga0325414_1009418_pt1 | contig 10283 bp, 4 predicted proteins | sample PopdelMetagenome_8_FD_206183 | JGI IMG/M metagenome (GOLD analysis project Ga0325414, IMG submission 206183) | Populus deltoides microbial communities from Bellville, Georgia, United States - Leaf-PdKOR-R3 | ecosystem: Host-associated > Plants > Phyllosphere > Phylloplane/Leaf | place: USA...
ATTTGTCCAAAAAGCAAAAACATTGCATAAGAATAGGAATCATTTTCTGGACTTAATTCAGAATATGAGTCTCATTAAGAGGAGGTCTCCCCCCATTGGCGCACAAAGTCCCTAATTTAGGCACAACTACTTAATTAGAGGCTACAAATTAAGGGGATTGAATTCCAAAAATCCGACCGGAAAACATACTTTTGGGAAAGATGTTATGTCACTTCTGCTAGGGATTGAGGAATACTTTTACAGTACTGGGATTAAAATTGGTTTCTATATTTTTTTATTATAATACCTCTAATTCTTTTTTTTTTTCTTTTTTCTTTTTTAGTTTTGATCCATCTATTGATCTACTTAATTATTTGTTTTTTAATGCAGTCCCTCTATTCAACATCTTTCCTATTTTCTGTTAATTCTTGATAACGACGTTGCATAAAAAAGTGCCCAGCATTTCTCAAGTCACGACTGAAATTAACGATGAATTGGATGGAGAAGCGCATTAAAAATCTTCTTCTTAAGCAGAAAAATGAACTAAATTTTCTTAGGAAAATATCAGAGATACCCAGACCAAATATATAATTAAAAGAAACGATATAGTGATTTTATTGTATACCACTTCACAAAATCCTATAAATTTAATACTTTTTTGTCATTTAATTTTTTTTTTTTTTTTACTCCTGCTGTTGAAATTTTTTTAATTTCATTTTTCCATGCTGCTTTCTATGGCACAACTACGGTGTCAAAAAAAAAATCCCATCTTTGTTTCGATTCTCAATTTTGTGAAAGAGAATTCGGCTTAGTTATCTGGTGTTTCTTATTTTACTCTTTTTATTGATTTTTTTTAATTTAATTTTTTTTACATTAATTTGGTTAGAAATTAAACTTAATAATTTATTTTATTTTATTTTATTTGGAGTTATCAAGGTGTCAAAAAATATCTTAATATTTGATAGATATTTAATTTAACAAAAATAAATCTAATTTTATTGTTTGCAAATAATTAAAAATAAAAGGATCAAAATTGCTATGGAAAGATACCTGATTTTTTTATTACACTGTGCATTTAGCATCTTTTTGAAGAATCTTTCCTTGAGGTTTTTCCAATATCTATTTTTAGCCTTTTTAGCTTAAAAATTATATATTTTATTCCAAAACTTTATTAATATATATTTTAGTCAAATTATATTTTTATCAGTTATTTAAATTGTTTTTGAATCTGTAAAGTTTATTAGGTTATATCAAATCAAATTCCATACGATTTAATTTTTTACTAAAAAAATATTAATAATATTTGAATATTTTTTACATTTAAAAAAAAATGATCCTTTATATCATATCTTTTTTTTGGATTCGAGGAAACCTCACCTCCTCGAAAAGCGCATTTTATGGGCCTAGGTGAGGGAATAAAACCCCGGCTGTCCCAGGCTCTTACAAGAAGTGCACGCCCTGATTCGAACTTCAAACCTGCTATACAAATCTTAAACCCTTTACCATCACGCTATCGTGTCATATCATATCACATGCCAACAATCTACATATAACTATAAAGTTAATTTGTTCATATTAAAGCACGTGCAGACTAGTGTAAATCGAAGGAGCTGGAAAGTCATTGGAATCGTCAAAGCAAACTGTATTGTGCCCGTCATAATTGCTTAGCTGATGTTCTTCTTTCGGTGAATATTCAGTAAGACTGACCACCGTCCATTGCCAGTTGCTAGCTATTACAAAAAAAAAAATGGAGTTTCATATTTTCTGTATTTCTATCTCTCTACTTATGATCTCTCTTTTTCGCTTATCCTTCATCTCCTAATCTCTCTTTATCTGTATCTCTCAGACTTTGTAAAGGACTTAAACACTCAAGTTTAAATTTGGTCCCTCTTTTTTTTCTTGATTTTCATTTCACTCCCTAATTTATCAATTTTTCATTTTCTAATTTTTTTTATTTTTTTACTTTCTTCTTCTTTGCATTATTTCTTCTTTTTTTTATATGTGTTGAAAATAAGGAGGTCAAAAAACAGTTATGACAGTTAGTATAGTAAAATTATATATCTCTAATTATGATAGTAGCTACAAATTTAAAAGCAGCTAAACTAACTATTAAATAAAACAATTATTAGTAGTTTTATCTCCATCAAAGTGATACATACGTAAATATTGTGTTTTATACACAGTGTAAAAAAAATTTAAAGTTTCATTGTGATTTCTTTATTTTTACCTTAATGTTGTTTAAAATTTAGTGTTGGTGTTGGTGTTTGTAAATTAACCAAAAAAATATAATTCACATTTGTTTCATTCTTTTTCTTCTTAAAAAACTAAGTTTATATAATTGTTAAGCATTGAAAGACTCTACAAACATCTTCTTAAAAATAAAATACTACAAGTGAGTATCATTGTTTTTCTTTTTATTTAAAATAATGTTGAGTGTTAAGGCACGCAACATTGTGTTGTAACACTTTAAATAGTTTATAAGATTGTTATTTTTCTTTACTCTAATAATCTAGTTTCTACAAAATATAAAATATACATATAAATCAACAACAAAAAAGAAAATTCAAATTACAGTACTTGTTGATAGAAAATAAACTTGAAAAAGTAAATTGAAGCAAGGATTAATCCTCTGGCTTTAAAACAATTTATTACCTGCTTTTTGGTACTAGCAATGTGATTGCAATATTGTTTTCAATGCTTACTCAATCTCTTATTCTTGCCAGCGCAACCAAGAATAAACAACGAACCAAAATTTATATGTTACTCTCTGTAAGAATTTTGATTGAAGGAATGTAAAAGAAAAGAGTTTTAGAAAGACTAAAAGGTTTCTCCATTCTTAAAACCATGTCAAAATTGTCTCTTTTTATAAACAATTCTAAGAAATAATTTTAATGTACTTTTTAAAACCAAAAGATATAACTTACTGATTTTAAAACACATAACTCTATTTCAATTAGAGTTTTAATAGGCACAACTTTTTCATTCATACCCTAACAATTCTTTCTATGAATGAAAGTTATTTGAAGACATGGAAATAGAAAGTAACAATGAAAAGTCACTACATCAGGCAATATAGCTTTTAACCTTGAACCTTTCCTAGTGAAAACTATCAGACTCACTCAACTAACTAGTTAACATTATATCTTAAACTGTTTATTCTTTTGTGTGAAACTAGATAACAATTCCTTTTCTTATAATATTAGTTCTCATAGTTGTGTTCATTTTGTCCTCGAATATGTCTTGGTTTTAGAAAGTGCTTTAAAGAATTTAGCATTTTCAATTCTCAAGTAGCCTCATTTCATACTGATTAATATTTAAAAGTGTATTTTTATCAAGGTTTTACATTATCATTTTACACTTCAAGTATCAATAACTCCTTAACTAAAGCATGTTTTATAATAACAAGTCTGATACTATAAGATACCTTTAATTTATGGTAAATGTTCATCTTAAATGCAGACCTATCACATAAATCAAAGGATTGATTTATGAGTTTAACTACTGAAATTGAGAAGACAAAAAGAGGGGCAAGTTTAGAAAAGAGATGTTGGTTCAGTCCAAACTGGAACACTATTCAGTTATTGGATCATACCTGGAGCTGTAGAACTTGGATTTAGGTCTGATTTATATGGATAGAAAGTTAAGACATAGGTCTAAAACTTTCATGAAGAATCCAAGATTCAAAAAGACCGTTTTCAAGTTCAAATTATAGCAACAATGGAGAAGTCGGAATCTGTCTTGCAGCCCAGACATTATTCAGTGTTCAGCCCATATCTCGAGTTCTAAAAGTCCAAATGCATCGATTCATTTTTTGTTGGAAAGCCGAGACAATTTTCTATAACTTTCATGAGGACTATCTATTCAAATTATAACATTAACAATGACGTTTTATTTAGATAAGAAGATAATAATTGTCACCAAGTCAAGATGTGGCCACCCACTCAACAATCAGTCATCAAATCAATAGTTTCAAATTTTAGCCTATAAAAGGAGGTATTTGCCATGCATTTAGGCATCTTGGTTTTCATATCAAGATCATGTTCTTGCTCTCTCTCTTTATATTTTTGTAATGCTTAAGTTTTGTTTATATTAATCTCTTATTTATACTTTTCATTTCTTTTCCTTTACTTAGTTAACTTATATCTTATTTATGTTCTTATCTTGTTTATTTATGTTTCTCTCTTTTATTATGTTTAGCTAAGTTTATTATGTCAAGGTGTAAAGGTTACACTAATGGTGTAAGAATAAGTATAGTATAAACTCAATATGGACTTTAATGTTTGATACTAACATGTTTTGTATTTGTTATCTTGTTTACTTTTAATATTTTGCTTGTTAAATGGTTAATTTAGATTTATATTATATAACCATTGGTACAACAAATACTTGGCACTTTCATAGCCCAACCGTATGGTATAACCGACACCTATGCTATGAAAGGAACTTGATTTGTTGTTAACATAAGTTATAATCATGAATACCTGACAACATTTACAAGTATTAACATTATTCGAATAAGGTAACTAATGTAATTATGTTAACAATTTATAATCTGATTGGAACCTCCTTTGTGTGTGGTTTCCAGTTGAGTAATAAAAAGAGTATATACTATACTTGTTTGAAATACCATTAGTGGATCCTCTAACCTTAACAATTATTTTATCCTTGTTTAATCCTTATATCAATATCACATCTCAAAGCTCTCTTCAACTCCTTTTCTATTATTATCTATTTCTTTATTTGTAGTTTATACAGTTAACCTCCATGTGATTCGACCCCAGTCTTATCGAGTTATTTATTACTTCGACACTCCTACACTTGGGAGAAGACATCAACTCTTTAATCGTGTCACACACTCATATAAGTGATTCTTATTAAGAGTATCATGCAATGCTCCACTTGAATTTCTCAATCTGTAAGAATCATTAAAAGCTTAATTTATCTTGTTTTTGCTGCAAGTAGCACTTTTCATCATAGGAATAAGTAAATTTGCTACTTCTGAACTAACATATGATTCAATTGTCCTTTTGAATCTAGATCTTGGAATCTCTAGTCAACTAGGTTGAGTTGCCATCATGACAATTCTTTGAATATAAGATTGAATCTCATTCTCCTCTATGATTTATCGACTTACTCTCTTGTTAAGCATTTTATTAGTGGATCCGCGATATTATCCTCTAACTTTAAATAGTCAATAAAGATAATCTTATTTGAGAGCAATTATCTTAAGGTATTATATCTTTGACAATTGTGTCAAGACTTATCATTATATATAATATTTTATGCCCTACCAATAATAAATTGATTATTGCAATGTATATAACTTGTTGACATAAGATTTTGGCCAACTTGGAATATTATCAAAAACATTTTAGAAGCTACTCTGCTTCTTTTTCATCTTTTTCTAAAGTTAAAAACTCAGACTCCTTCATAGATCTGGATATGCATGTTTATTTAAAGGATTTTCAAGAGGTTGTAGCTCCTTTGATAGTAAAGATAAACTCATTTGTGGATTTTCAATCTTTAGTATTGAATATCTAATTAACATTTCTATACCATTAAAGCACATCAGATATCTCATATAATGCAGTCCATATTATATACTTTCCTCAATGGAGGAACTGTAACTTTTTTCCAAATAACATCATATTTTTATGTATTTATAAGATGGTGTTTGACCATTACATAATTCATTTGGTGTTTTGTCCAATTTCTTATAAGATACTTTATGCAGAATATAATTTACTGATAAAATATCCTCCCCCACAAGTTACGAGGTAATTTGAACTTATCAACGTAGCACTATCATTACTTTTAATTTTTAGTCCTTACATTCAGCATCATTCTCAATCTTGTCTTATCATCTTTATCCTCATGCTAAGATGAATTTCAGCCTCATTTTTAAAATGTTTATCCATTTCTAAAGCCTTGTCTTTGCTTTTTAGCAAATACACATACATAATATCTTGTGCAATCATTGAAAAAATAATAAAATACTTTTTACCACATCTAGTTTGCACAAATTTTAAATCATAAATATCAATGTGAAATAATACTAGAGGCTCACTACTTCTGTCTATGAAATAGATTATAAGACTATAACTAATTAAACAAAAAAAATATTTACTAATCTTCTTGGCTTTTCGTTATAATAGTCATCACATTAAGCTTACATAATTCATCACATAACTATGCCTTGCTCATATACATCTCACTCTTAGTGAGGACAAGCTTGTTGGACTAAAAATCAAACTAAACCTATTCTTAGCTAGTGGTTAGCTAAAACCAAATTCTTTTAAATATCAGAAGCATTGTTAAAGAATATTATGAATTATATCTTGAGACCTCACCTAATAGTTTAAGTTATTGGATTGAGATAATTTTTTAACATGGTATCAAAGCTTTGATGACCAAGCGGTCACGAGTTTGAATCTCATCATCCCTATTTATGTGATAAAAATTAAACACAAGATAGTGTGGGTTTGTGCAAGTTTCAAGCTTAAAAGGCTTTCACTTAAGGGGGTGTGTTAGAGAATAATATAAATCATATATTGGGACCTCACCTAACAATTTAAGCTATTAGGTTGAGATGGTTCTTTGACATGATATCAGAGCCTTGATAACTAAGTGGTCACAAATTTGAATCTCACCATCCCTATTTATTTGATAAAAATTAAGCATAAGGTAATGTGAGTCTGCAAGTTTCAAACCCAAAAGGCTTTTACTCAAGGAGATGTGTTAGAGAATAATATAAATCATACCTTGGAACTTCACCTAACAGCTTAAGCTTTTTGGTTGAATTGGTTCTTTAACATGGTATCAAAGCCTTGATGACTAAGCGGTCACGAGTTCGAATCTCATCATCCTTATTTATTTGATAAACAATTAAGCACAAGATTGTGTGGGTATGTGTAAGTTTCAAGCCCAAATGGCTTTCACTTGAATGGGTGTGTTAGAGAAAAATATAAATCATATCTTGAAATCTCACCTAACAGCTTAAGCTATTGGGTTGAGATGGTTCTTTGACAAGCATGAATCATATTGCTTAGAGTCCATTTTTTTTTCTTTTAAAGGTTATTCTTAGCACCACCTTTTCATGACCTAGGATTTTGCACACAAAAAAGAGTTTTCCATAAACAATTGTTCTCCATCAGCAGTTGTTTCATACTCAAAAAAACTATTCTTGTCAAGACATACATGATAGGTGATTTTTTATCAACTCATCACTATTTAAAGTTGTTCATCAAGTTCATTTTTGACATAATTGTTGAAAACTCTATAGCTTCCTTATCAATATTGTTCTCAATCACATTAACTTGTACATTCTTTAATTTACAATGATAATAGTTTTTAGTGTTGTGTCTTGGCTTTTTAGAAAACAAATTCAGTTGCTTTAAACCTCTTTTTATCCCCACTATTATCATTATAATCCTTAAAAGAACTTATTTTAACATGCTTTCTATTTAAGTTCACATCACTTAAATTATTAAGTTTTTTTCTATATGAAGCATGTGTAGAAATTAGGTTTACCAATAAGGCAATTGAGACCACAGGAACTACTAGGTTAAGTGATGCTTTATTGTTATTAACACTAGTTTTATCTATTTATTATCTCTATAACAAGTTAACTTTGTGATTATATATCACACTTATATAATTTGAAATAATATTAATTAAATTAAATCACAAAAATTTAGCACACTAATTCTGTAAAAAACAATTTAATAAATATGTTTAATAATTAAATAAACACCTTGTTTTATATCTATATATAAATATATTGCTTGCAAATTTCAAAAAATATATATATATAGTATTCCAATGGTGTTGGGCTAGGCAAATCATTAAAACTTGGTTGTGCAAAGTTCGAATCCTAGCTCCAACACTATTTTTTCTGGCAATATACAAAAACAAAACCAATCTTCCAGCATATATACAATGGCAAAACAGAAGCACTGTGCAAAGTAGCAAAACTTAATGCAGAAATAGATTCGCACTCTTCTTTCCCTTAAATATTTTTTAAGCAGTTTATAATATGTATTTATACACACAATCATAAACGTATATAAACAGAAGTAAGGAATCACACTCGTAAAGGTATATAAATAAAAGCAAGGAATTGCAATTAACATATACATATAAAATTGCAATTGGATATATATAACAGTATGTATAATTATGCCCCTTTTTTTGTTAAAAAAAATTAGGCAAAGTATTTAAGAGGAATCCATATAACAAAAGATATCTACAGCTTCACCTTCCTAGTTAAATGCAAATATATACTTTTAACATATTATCTATTTCATGTATAACTAGATCATACACATAAACATCACAGCAAAAAATAATTAAGCAAATTAAATTGTTTTAAGATTATTGGAACACTTTTAATATTTCCGAAGACTGTTATTCCTCTTTACTAAGATGATCTGGTTTCTATAAAATATATAACGTATATATAAATCAATAATTGAAAAAAAAAATCAAATTACAGTATTAATTTGCTGATAGAAAATAGACTTGAAGAAGTAGATTGATGTAAGCATCAATCTTCTAGCTTTAAAACAATTTATTGTCTGCTCTCTAGTGCTAGCAGTGTGATTGTAATATTGTTTTCAATTCTTACTTAATTTTTTATTCTTGACAACATAACCAAGAATAAACAGCGAATCAAAATTTATATGTTATTCTCTGTAGGAATTATAACTAAAGAAATGTAAAAGAACAGAGTTTTAGAAAGATTAAAAGTTTTTTCCATTCTTAAAACAATGTCAAAATTGTCTTTTTCTATAGACAATTTTAACAATTAATTTTAACATGGATTTTAAAACAAAAGGATACAACTTTTTGATTAAAAAATATACAAAAACTCTATTTCAATTAGAATTTTAACATATATAACTTTTTCATTCATAACCCTAATAACATGTACGTATATATTTATACATGCATTCATCAAGCTTATTTATTGTTTATTTTTAATCATTTTATGAGCATAGAACTTTATAAAACTTTATAAATATATATTCTATTGAGATACAAATAATTATCTGCTGATGTATATATATTACATTTCTACAATAATGATTTTAAATTAAACGTCTAATATAAGAGTGCTCTTCAATAAGACAAAATGAGTTCCTATTCTCTATTATAATTTTTTTTTAATTTAATGAATTCACTAATTAACTAATTGTTCAATTATCATTTTTTATTTTATAAAATTATTGTTTTAAATTAAGGTTGACAGTCTTCTCCTTTGATCCACTATATTAATTTGTTAAAATATGCTTGAAGCTATGACAATTGCAATGACTTCAATAAATAAATAAAGGTGCATGATAAGTGACTTTACCCGTTTACCGGGCTCGGAGCCGTACACTAAATAATATATATATATATATATATATATATATATATATATATATATATATATATATATATATATATATATCTGTGAGAGATTTTGGTTAGGGATACAATATACGTGTAGAGACAACTAATGAACAGTTCTTCCGAGAATTGACAATTAGGGCAGTGCATACACCTTCTTTTATTATTTTTAAAAACTAATTCAATTAAAAATTTTAAATTTTTAGATTAGATCTCAAGATATTATTTATATTATTTTCTAACATACTCTCTTAAATAAAAATATTTTGGACTTGAAACTTACAAAAATTCACATTAGTTTGTGCTTAATTTTTATCAAATAAATAAGAATTGTAAGATTCAAACTCGTGACCACTTGATCATCAAGACTCTGATATCATATCAAATAACCAATTCAATCCAAAAACTTAAAATTTTAAATTAGATCTTAAGATATAATTTATATTATTCTCTAATAATTACATCAACAAAAATGCTCTAGAAATTTAACAAATTCCTTAAATTTCAGATTCTATTGTTGTCATGCACATATAATCACAGATTCTCAAGTATACCATGAACTCTTGTGCATCCTGGACATGTGAAAATTGAGTTTTGGGCATGGCAAGTGGCAGAACACTTTTGTCTTAATTACACATTCTTTAATTCTCTTCTCTGATATATATATATATATATAGCCATACATAGTTCTTGTCCCATGTTGCACGGATCGGGGACTGGTCACATGTACATTCCCATTGGACATTGGAATCATATGATTCAAAGAGTAACTAGCTACGATCAGTAATATTGTCATGTTCCATATTGATTTAACACATCATTAATGCTGCATAATGCAATTTAAATGTTAAATAAACAAATGAACTATTCATGTCGTTATAAAAGCATGTGTTGGAATTAGCTAGGAGGAA
>Ga0325414_1009419_pt1 | contig 10282 bp, 4 predicted proteins | sample PopdelMetagenome_8_FD_206183 | JGI IMG/M metagenome (GOLD analysis project Ga0325414, IMG submission 206183) | Populus deltoides microbial communities from Bellville, Georgia, United States - Leaf-PdKOR-R3 | ecosystem: Host-associated > Plants > Phyllosphere > Phylloplane/Leaf | place: USA...
AATATTAATTTGATATTTTCTCAATATAAATTCACTTTTAAAACATATTTAATAAAACTAAATACCAATCAAGCATTAAGTATTTGCAAAAATTAGTCAAAATAAAATATTTTATTTTAATCTATAAACTTAAAATTGTCTAAAAGTCATCATTGCCTAAAAGTCATCGTTATCCACCACCTCATCACTGATCATCATTTTTTGCTACCATCATATGTTTCATGTATTATTCACCAAATATTGTAAAATATTTTTTAAAAAAAACCCTAACTCTTTTTTAATGTTCAAGACCATTTCTAGATGTTCAGTAAATTGCGACCATACAGATCAGTGTTAGAATGAAATCCATAAATTCCTCAAATAAATGATTTTTTCCGGCTAAAATACAATTCATAATTCAAAATCATTTGCCTTGTATTCTGCCATGGCTTCTCCATCGAAGGGCAAACATTCTTCACAAATATTTGTTCTCAATCGATCGTAAGTAGAACTTCACAAATATTTGTTCCAATCAATCCTAACTAAAATATCAAAAAATATATCAAAATAATATTTTTTTATTTTTTAAGAATTATATTTGATATTAGCCCATCAAAATGATCTAAAAACACCAAAAAAAATATTAATTTGAAGTAAAGAAAAAAATAAAAAAAATTTCAATTTTTTTTAAAAACAATTCTAAAAAGCAAAAATAAACAGAACCTAACACATTGGAGGCGAACCAGTGTTCCGGAAGAGGTTCTTCACTAGAGCAAATCCTTTAGTTACTCTCTCCAGTAAAGTTTCTTTCCTGTTTTCCATAAATTCAATCCCTAAAAAGCAAATGCTGATCACCTCTTTAACTGTTTCAACTACATATATTAATCAAATTATAATTGCAAATAAGCACAGAAGTGGTCATATAGACCTAGTGGATAAATTTTGTGTTTCATTCAAAATTGAGTTGCTTTTTCAACCATGAAAATTTGAACACCTTATATTGATACTCAACTATTAGCTTACTTGAACTCTGCAATCTCAAACACTCTTGCGGTTCCATCGCTTGAACCCGAGACAAGGTAATCTTGATTAGCAGATATTGATAGAGATTGAATGGCATCAGCATGGCCACTGAATGTTCTTATGCAATCACCAGAGAGACTATCCCATAGTCTCACTTTCCCGTCCACACACCCTGTAGCTACGTATCTAGATGCACCAAGCCATGCCACGCATGTAACTCCATCCTGCCCATCAGTTCAATTTGTGAGACATGGGATTTTGATGCCCTTGTAACAAGCCAAAACATTATTGGATGATAGTTAATTAATACAAGTGTTGTATATATGAAGTGCTAACTTCAATAAATATGGCTTTAGTTAATTCATCTTATTGTTTCAGCTTTATGATTCTTGGGCTAGTTGCAATTCTGATTAGGAAATTCTGATTGTTCAGAGGGCTTCTGCATTAAACTGGTCATCATTTGAGATGTGCAAAGTACTAAAATGAAACAAAAACAAAATTCCAACGGACCTGGTGTTCACATGTAGCACGGGGCAATGAATGCTGCAGATCCCAGATGATAAGTTTTTGATCCAAGCCTCCCGTAGCAGCCCAAGGGGAGCTGCCGTGCACATGGTAGGAAGCAAGAGTGTTAAACTAGGTCACATGAATCCAAAGTTAAATTGATTACACAAAATTTGCTTGTCTTCTTTGTTCACCCCACCCGCTCTTTTCCTTGGAGAAGGGAATAGGACATTGTCTTATTGATCTATTGAGATTTTACAGCTTTCCCTTTTTACACTTATCCCAAATGACTATATTTAGGGAAACTGAACCATTCATGTCTTACAACAAAGCAAACAAAAATGATTCATGGGAATGAATTTATTAAATTGAGTGAGAGAAAAGGAGACTATTTGATGGGGGAGTCAAGTTCAACAGACAGGGTTTAATTGCTTTCATGCAGCCTCAAACCAACAGTAAATGGTATGGTTGAGATTTATCAGTATGGGAATAGTTTAAGGCTACTTGGCAGAAATGTTTTTATGTTGCACTCCTCTTTGCCAAGCGCTCCTCTAAAATGGAGCCAATATTTCATGAAATGGAATCTGATCTTGCACAAATTAATTACATCATCACATGTCTGTAGATCTTCACTCACAATTCTGTATAATTCATATCATTGTCAAAATAAAGAAATACATAGAATCTTCATTTGTTTACCAATATGGCAATCCGACTACATGATGAAGTCAGATACTCTTATATATGCAGAACACAATTTCTAAACAATGGCTATATCCATTCCAAATCTAGAAACCTTTTTTTTAAGTAGACACATCTCAATTGAAGATAATGTTCCGATAAAAGCAGAGTCTTATAAGTTTTGCAACAGAGTAAAGGTTATTGGCTTGTTGAAAACCTGCAACATTCAATGAACTTTTTTTCTCAACCACACCAAAGCTTAGCTAATGTCCACATTTGTGTTTTCCTAGTTTCACTAAATAATTGTTTCTGTCAACTGCCAACCTTTTAAAATTTATTAATCATTAGAGCGCATCCAATTTCTCCCAGTTACTACCATGTAACCTGTTGTCTCACAGCCAAGCATGGGCACAGAGAGAGAGAGAGAGAGAGATTGTAAATTCTACCTTGGTGCAAGCTCAACACATTCAACAGAATCAGAGTGAGAAGCAAGAGAACTAACCACCTGTTGCAGGGAAATGTGTTTATTAAACAGACTACCAATCTGATCAAATCGTACAAGCAAACATTTGAAAAGCAATTGCATTGACAAGTATACCCATAATGATAACAGCATATCCAAACATTCCAAGAAAACAAAAAAAATGTAGCAGAAAATTTCCAAGAATATGACAAGTAACATAAAAGGAGGCTAGAAATTTAAAATCCACTCAAATGCTGATAGAAACATGAGAACCAACATATCCCTCATTATAAAATTTCAGAGCTACAAGTTAGCGAAAGGTATGCCAGGCAGGCCACATGAAAGAGTAAGCATAGCCCACAATTAAATAGTGCCCTTAGCAGGATGAAGATTTAAACAAAAAACTAGCTCAATTCAACCACACACCTTAGCTGAATTCCAGACCAATCAAATAACTCTTAAAGAAGAACAGAACTTGAGCACATGTTAACCATACAACTAACTTAATTGTTTCAGAATCGAAAGAATCTCAATAAAAGGACCCAAGGGAAGATCTTAAAACAGATGAATTTCCAGGAATTTGCACTGGCATTAAACTTCCAAGCATTAATCTCTCCAGTGACATAGACCACATTCAAGAATGTCAGTCCTATTGTCAAAGATTGGGTAACGATTGCTTGTTCATTCATTCAGCAACTACACTTCAATCCAACTTGCTGAATTTCATATGACAATGTGATGCAGGAGCTTTTGGATTATTAAATCTTTTTCTTAAGTTATTTTTCTAATGCTAGTTGGATTCTATACTAGCTATATAACTTTCAATAAGGAGGAACTAGTATAAATAGGACTGTCTAGCTTATTTTTCAGACATCTTTTATGTTATTATCAATCATTATATGTTTTGGATGTTCTCTACAGAGTACAGACCCTAAACCTATTTTCCAAGTTCCAACTTCAATTTTCTTCTAGTTTTAGCCAACAATTTTCTGTTTTTTGCTGTATCGAGTTGATTTTTCTTCCCATCCTACATCAAAATGCAAAGAATCCTTAAATGCTAAAACATAAAACCCAGCATGCTAAAGCTTGCTGGAATTTCAGAAGTTGTTGAAGTAACGTTTGAATACTAATCCATCTTTACTAACTATCATGTTTTCTATCATGACTTTCACTATAATGATTATGGCTGTCCAGATACCTCAATAACCAGAAAGGCCTAAAATGGAGCACGCCAATGCACATCATGTCAAAGAAACCAAAGGCACTGATGCCAAAGGTGCGACAGTTAAATAGGCACAACTCAATAATATATCCAAAATTGCAAACATAATTATAAGAATATCATGGAATGCAAGAAGAAACAAACCCTGCCCGAAGTTATGTTCACAATGTGGACAGAATTATCCTTTGAACCAGTAATAGCAAGAGTTGAATCTGAGCTCAATGCCAAGCATGTCAGTCCATCAGTGTGGTATGGATGACCTGAAGAGCAGAGTTGTCAGAGATGCCAAACAAAGCAAGCTCCTTCGATTTTTATGGTAGCTATTTTCAAGGTAAGATAATTTGAATATGTAGCCTGGGAGAAATTGAATATGGCCTTTATTGATGGCTTCAATACTACGTATATTTAAAATTCACTTTGTCATTATCTGAAGGTAAGCTAGAATTTGAATATGTAGCCTGGGAGAATTTAAATATGGCCTTTATTGATGGCTTCAATACCAAGTATATTTATCGAATATCCAAATAAATAGCCTTTTCACAGGATGAAATTGAGCAGGATATAACTTCAGATAATGACAAACTGAATTTTAAATGAATACCTCTCACAACATGTATGTTTTCGCCACTTTTTGGATTCCATATCCTCAGGGATGCATCATCAGAACCAGTACAGATTGTTTTACCTGAAGCAAGCAGCAGATAGATTTGAAAAAAGAAAAATGAAAAAGAAAGAGATAGATGAAAAGCAAGCTAAAAGAAAGTTCTTCAAAAAAAAAGTTTCAAGACAAAGAGTAGTTTGATACCATCAGGGGTAAAATCACCACAGGTAACACTTGCTTCATGTCCCGTAAATGAATTAAGATAGGCACCTCTGTCAGCATTCCACATCCAGACACTTTTGTCCTCAGAACCTGCCAACACCAAATGCCCTTTTGGATGCCATCTGACCCACTGAGAAACCACATGGTTGATAATCAGATTTAAAAACATAAAACAAAATAAATTAATTCCACTAAATTCGGTCAGCAAGTTCACCTCAATGCCCTCATCAGGACCTTCAAGTACACATTTATGGTTTCCCGATGAAGCATCCCAAATTTGAACAAGTCCATCAAACCCTCCAGATGCAAGCAACTGTCCATCACTACTAAAGGATAAACAAGACACGGAATCCTTATGACCTGTAAATATTTCCAGAAGGTTAAGTAATAAGGACCCAAGATCAAAATTATGCACATATACAAGCACAGATATAGGTGCAGAAAAAGACCTCAGCTTCATTGACAGGCATTATAGCAAGTATCAGGACACGCAGAAAGTTTCAATGAATGAGGGATTATATCACTAATCAAAAGAAGAAACATAGCAGGTTGCTCAATCATGCTACAAAGCAAACTATGAACAATTTCTAACAACAAAGATTCCGACGACTAACAGAGATCCCCATGATATCTGGGATCATTTTAGCTCTCATAACTCAACTATACCTTTGAGCTCAGATGCCCAATCTCCAAGACCAATCTTCCAAAGAAACCCTTTGTCGTCTCCTCCACCGGTCGCCACTAATAAAGGATCCGTTGGACTGCAGGATACTGTATAGAGCTCACCTATATGCAAATAATAATAATAATAATAAATACTCCATTACTTGTCTTCCTGAGCAAATGCAAATGCTCCATTTCATTAGTCCAACAAATTAAAACAAAATAAAGTTTTATAAATACGTTTTTTAGCCAGTAATTCACAACTATTGATTTAATTATAAAAATAATTAATTAACTAATTGCATAATAAAAAGATGGAGAATTCCAAAAAGAAAAAATTTACCGGTATGGCCGGTAAATATGTGCATAGAATCATCCGTGTCGTCGTCGTCTTCATCGTCGTCCGCATCAGGAAGATCTACGAATTAGTGAATTATATATCAATTTAATATCAAATCACAGCTTGATTAATAAATAAATTAATAGAGCATGCATGTTTTTAGTTATACCTTCTTCATCGACGGCGACTTCGTCGATGATATCGGAATCGTCAAGGAAAACTTCGCCTTGATCGTCTTCTTCTTCGTCGTGTAATGATCGATTTGGACTATTCATTTTTGTGTTTTTTATTTCGATTTCTGTGTTTGCCGATTCCTTGGCTTCGTCTGCTGGAGAAGAATGAGACGTTTTAGCTAGGGTTTTATTCCTATATTCGTTATTGCAGTTGCTGATTGGAGTGGCGCGTGAAAGTACTGCTAGTATTTTTTTTTTTTTCCAGTTGATTGTTACACGTGGTTCTTTTGAGCGTAGTCGATAAAGCTGGCCTGGTTGTAGCCCGGTGGAACATTATTTTTAGTTAAATATAATAAAATATTAATTTGATAAAATTATTTGAACAAATAAAATCGATTTAAACTTAGCTAGGTAATTGGCGGGTTTTTACGACGATTCAGTAATTTAAATTCTTTTTAAGTTGATTTTCAAATCAAATTTATTAATTATACTTTTAAGTTATTGTTAATTTTTTTTATTTTCAAATCACATGATTTTTCTAGGATTATATATATTCCAAAGTGTATTAAATTTTCTTTATTATTATTTTTATATGTATTATAATTCGATTTTAAAAACTATAGCTAAATATGTATTTTGAGTATATGTGAAGATTTAATTTCAAGATTTGTATAAAATAAATATTTAATTAAATTAAATAGTTAAATTTAAGTATAAATATTTTTGATGAGATATAATAAACTTCACCCACGCAATCTTAAGTTTTTTTAAAAAACAAATATATATATATATATATATATATATATAGTGATTTAATTTTTTTATTGTGCGTGCTCACCTTCATAAATACACCCACCTTTTTTTTCAAAATCGAAAACTAGTTCCTGATACTCTATAATAAAAATAACAATAAAATTCTTAGGTTAATAAAAAAAATATTTTCCATAATCTATAATAAAAATAAAGTAAAATAATACACATTATTATTATTATTAGAGTCACACTACCACAGATAGCTCAATCTCTATTAGCCCATCAACGTCCTCCACTTGTCAACTCCATTATCCTCAATACACACAGATAAGTGGCTCTCATCTTATTTTCTACCAAACAAGATAACCCCCGCTTCCACCACCCTACATTCTCTCCTTCCCACCAATCCCCACCGTCCATTCCTCTCAAAACCCCCCCTCTCCACCACTCCCGTCTCTCAAAAACACTTCACCAATCAACAGAAGAAAAAAACTCTCCACCGCCCCATCTCTCTCCATTATTGTTGGCAACATGGCATCAGCACTCCAAAACGCCACCGCTTCACTCCAATCCAAAACCCCACCATCAGCTAGACTCCCAACCAACTTCACCTCCCCAAAGCCCCTCAACCTCTCCTTCTCCGCCACTTTCCCATCCCTCAACCTCTCCACCACCGCAACCACTACAAACCGCCGCCGGGGTGGCTCGGCCCTGGGGACCAAAATGTCAGCAACAGCAGCAGGAAGTTACGCATTAGCACTAGCTGACGTGGCAAAATCCAACAACACATTAGACGCAACGGCGTCCGACATCGACAAAATAGAAAGGCTGTTTTCAAACCCAGCAGCGAATGACTTCTTTACTAACCCAACAATAGACTTAGAAAAGAAACGGCAAGTCATTGATGAGTTCGCCAAGTCGTCTGCTCTCCAACCCCTCACGGCAAACTTCATTAACATCCTTATAGATTCCAAAAGGGTTGATCTGGTTAAAGATATAGTGGTGGAATTCGAGAAGGTTTACAATAAGATGACAGATACACAGCTTGCTGTGGTGAGTTCAGTTGTGGCTTTGGAGTCACAGCATTTGGCCCAGATAGCAAAACAAGTGCAGAAATTGACTGGAGCTAAGAATGTAAGGATTAAGACTGTGATTGACCCAAGTTTGGTTGCTGGGTTTACTGTAAGGTATGGGAGCTCAGGGTCTAAGATGATTGATATGAGTGTGAAGAAACAGTTGGAGGAGATTACTGCTCAGCTTGACTTGAGTGATATTGAACTGGCTGCTTGATTTTAGACACTTTTTTTTTAATTTCTTTTCTGGTAAATTATGTGGGTTCTTTTTCTTTTTTTTGGGATTTAATTGTTGTTGTAGTATGGATTTTGTAATAGAGTTATTATTGGAATGGAATGTATTTCAATGTCTTCCTGTCTTTTGGCAACAATTTTGAGGCTTGGCTTCTTTTTTATTTGGCAATGATGCTTTGATTAGAGAATCCGAATTTGAGGGTTGTCTCTGCTTTGAAGAGAGGATTTTTTTTCATGGAATTGTTAAATAGGGCTGAGCATGAACAAAGGACTTAATTTTTGTTTGGATGGAGCCTCATTAAGGAAGGTGGAACAGGCTCCACCAAGAAGAATTTGTTGGCCTGGTAGCAAGAAAAAGAAGATGTTGAAGTGAAATTCTTAAGAGTTATATGATATGATTTATTATTCTGTTTCTAACACAGTTTGATCATGGTACCTTAGTAGCTGCAACCTTCTGCTTAAGAAGGATGGGGTTCTCTCATCCCTGGTCACCGAAGGTGAGTAGGTTCACACAACAATATTTCAATTTACAGATCTTGTCTGCAGAACGAGCATGGCAATCTTTATGGAGAAGAGAGATCAGTGCTTCCATGTTATCCTAACATGAATGCTTGCGCACATGTCAGAAACATTGGCTCTTGCCAAATTAATATCTTGGACCCCAACATGCCATGACTAAACTTCGACCATTGCTGAGAAGAAAAATTAGAATCTTGCGAGCCCATTAGCCAGAGCCCTAATAGATTGGTTCAAATGATGAACAAAAAACTCCATTAACTTGAAATCTCTAATTTGAGTTCCACCATTAACTTCTCAGTGAGAGAATGTATTTATATGTAATTAACTTCATTAGAGTTCTTCTAAGTTTTGGTTGTGACACGATGCTGTGGATACATTGCAGGAGTAGCAAGCTAGCTCAATTGTAATTAGGATTAATGCTTATGAGGTCTGGTCTCTACCTTTTGTTTTGTGTTTAATATATCTTATCAACTTTTTACTTTATATTTTCACATTAAATAATAAGAATCATAGAAATCTTACATCTTAAGAAAGCACGAAAACGACCAAACTCATTTACACATATTTATTTATAATACTTCAACTACCTGTCTTCTCTCATTAGTGGACCGAGCAGCTCGTGTTTCAGATTTTATCTTCTTTATATCCATATGTAGTGTTTAGTTTTTTTATCTGGTCTCTGATATTATTATCGAAAATAAGCAATCATGTCGATCCTGGATTCCTTCTTCGACAAAGGCTTTAAAGCTGCCAAATGGTAATTCATTCTATCCTTCTCTATTTTGTTTTTGGGTTTTTGTTTTCTTGCTTTAATCATGGTTCAATTTGGATTTGGAATTCTGGGTTTTGTTTGGTTTCTGAGAAAATGTTAACTTCAGTAAGGAAATTCAGAACTTAACGTTTCATTAAAATCAAGTGACTTAACTCAATGTGCAATCTTTTCTTTTTTTAATTTGTTCTTCTTTGCATAAATTAAAGAAATAAGAGACTATAAAAAGTTGAGAATTAAGAATCTGGGTACTTATCTCGTGTGCTGTAGATATTTGGTTAATGTAGAGTAAATAGAATTCATTGAGGATTTGAAGGGTTCATACTTTTTTTTGAGTGCTTATGTTTTGATTAAATGCTATCATTGACTATTTTTTGGGGGTTTAAAGATTTGATGAGGACTATTGTTGTTTTAATTTGTTCTTCTTGTATACAGTAAAACCTTACTGAAGTTGACAATACCCCGGATAAAGTTGTTGAGGAACAGGAGAGAGATTCAGATAAAGCAAATGCGCCGCGACATTGCTAAGCTTCTTGAGACTGGTCAAGAAGCTACTTCCCGCATTCGGGTATTGCTACTTCTCTTATTGAAATCATTTTTAATAGTATGAACAGGTTTTTTGTTTTTAGTCTCTTAAGATACCTGAAAAGGGAATGATCTTGTGGTGTTGTTGATAATTACATATCAGGTGGAGAATATTATAAGAGAGGAGAATATGATGGCTGCTCAAGAGATCATTGAATTGTTCAGTGAGCTTATTACTGTGCGCCTTCCAATTATTGAAACACAAAGGTTATTCCTCACATTACATTATCTGGCTTTCACTATGTTTGTTTCCGGTTTGTTAATGCACTCTCCTGTTGGATACTTGTCTTAACTATGATGATGCCTTCTTCAAGGCATAAACTTGGATTTATTAGTTTGTTTTTGTTCATATTGTTATTTACTTAACTATAGATATTACCGTCTGCACATGAGTTTTTATAGGTTCATTAACTGTATATCATATCTAATGAAAGGTTTACTGGTAATATAGCTTGTTTTCCTTAAAGTAGCAGGTTTA
>Ga0325414_1009423_pt1 | contig 10278 bp, 5 predicted proteins | sample PopdelMetagenome_8_FD_206183 | JGI IMG/M metagenome (GOLD analysis project Ga0325414, IMG submission 206183) | Populus deltoides microbial communities from Bellville, Georgia, United States - Leaf-PdKOR-R3 | ecosystem: Host-associated > Plants > Phyllosphere > Phylloplane/Leaf | place: USA...
ACGTGAGTTGCACATGATATATTTTGATTTCATAAATCTGATACGTTAAATACCTCGATTTATCCTCGTATTCAAGAGTTGTCTCTCATAAATCCTTTCGTATTTATGAGATATTATATTATATTATAACTTATTTGGTTCACGAGCTTTTCCTTCTTTTTTTTCAAAAAATGTATTTGATTTTAATTATAAAAAAAATAAGTTAGCTAGTAAAGTTACTGTGTTTAAGATATAATTTATTATTATTAAAATATTTTATTCTTGACTATTAAATCTTTTAACTTAGCATTGGGATAACATGGTCTTTTCACCATGACATAAATGTTTTTTTATTTAATATAAAATATTATATTAGTAATTTTGTTTTTAAATGCACACTCAGATTACTCATTTAGCTCTTAAATAAAATAATCAATTACCTTCTACTCGAGTATTTGTGTATCTTTATATTTTATAAAATAGTGTAATTGCTTCAAAATTCTTAAAAATAAAACCAATAAAACTCATCCAATAACTTTTTTTGTTATTTTATTTTATTTTTGTTGTAAATTTTAAAGATACTCAAAGGCATTGTTGTAAATTACATTTATTGAATATAATTAAAAAGTGTGTGGGTGGCCACCAAACACCGCCTTCTAGGACACTGTTTGAAATATCTCGATGTCCCCGACTCGATAAGGTAACACATGTGTCTTTATTCACGGCGGTTAGAACCTAGCGGACATATTTTTTTCTCTTTTCTTCTCTCTCTCTTCACCTAGATTTTTACGCCAACCCTTTAAAAATTCAAGAACAACCCTTTAATTTGTTGGTTCTTGAGATTTGATTCCTTTTTTATTATGATTTTTTTTATCTTGGATAATCTATAAAATTGGTATTCCTTTTATAATTTTACCCCTCTCAAATCTTTTTTATTTTTCAAATTTCATCATTATTCTTTTGATTCTTATTTTTTTTAGTTATTTTTTAAATTGATTTTATTTTGTGATTTCACCCTCTTTTACTTTTTTTTTCTTATCAAATTTAATCAATATTCTTTTTATTACTAATTTTTTGGGATTGAAAAGTTTTTATTTGGGATCGTTTTTAAAATTAATTTTGTTTTGTGACTTCACCCTTTATTTTTTTTCCTATCAAATTTAATGCATGTTCTTTTAATTGTCAATTTTTTTGCTTTGACAAGTTTTTAAAAGTGATATTTTTAAATTGATTTATAATAAACTTCTTGATTGGACTTGGATACAAGGTTTCATGGGTTGAAAGTTTTTAAAATTTGACCACGTTTAAAATATTTTCTCGGGTTTATTTGGTTCTTATAGATATTTTTCAATTTTACCCCCTATGATTATTTTAATTTTTAAAATTTGATTCTTATTCTTTTAATTGATGATTATTTTATTTGGGATTATTTTTTATTTTTTCATTAAATTGCATCCCTCTTGGGTTTTTTCTATCAAAAATTTTTCTCATTCTTATTGTTGCTTTTGCAGGATTTTTTATTAATAAGTTTTTACTAATATCATCCTTCAAAAATAAATTAATTGGAATTAGGCCTCTTAATTGAATATAAGTCAAAGATTTCATGAGATACGACTTTTAGATATTAGACCAGGTTTAAGATGTTTGTCATGCTTACTTGTTTTTTTCTCCTTTTCTAAAATGATATTTTCTTATTTTTTATCCTTTTTTTTAGTTTTATTTTATTATTTTTTTCAGTTTGATTCTATTATGTTAGCTCTTTATAATTTTTTACTATTTCACCCCTATTATTTTTTTAATCGATAAATAATCTGTTATATTACAAACGATTTTTAAATTTACCCCCTATAATTTTTAATCTTACTTGGATCATTTTAAATTATTTTTTTAAAATTCCATCCCCATTGGGTTTTTAAAAAAAACTATCCCTATTATTTCTATTGCTTTTTTTTTTCTTTTACAAGTTTTTTTATTAATATTTTTCATTGATTTCATCATTTAAAAATAAATTTATTGAGAGTTAAGTTTCTTGATTAAACTCATATTCAAGATCTCACAAGCTGCGAGTTTTAGATATTAGATCAAATTTAAGAGGTTCTCACATGTTTGCTTTGTTTTTTTTTTTTTTTTTGAGCTTATGTTTTTTTATTTTTTTATCTTTTATTTTTTTGGTTTAGTTTTCTTATTTTTTTTGGGTTTGGTTGTAAAACCTTCGGGCGTTGGGAGATTTCATGATATTATAATTTGAGGGTGTTAAATTGGTTCTATTAGCTTAGCTCTCTATGATTATTTTTTTCAATTTCAACCCCTATCATTTTTTTAATCTATCAGATTACAAATGTTTTGTAGTTTCACCTCCTATAATTTTTTAATTTTTCAAATTTGATACTTATTCTTTTAATTACTATTTAGTTTGTTTGGGATCATTCCCCTTTTTTTTTAGACTTCATCCTCCTTAGGCATTTTTCTCTCAAATTTTATATTCATTTTTTTTGTTGTTTTTTTATTAATATTTTTTCAACGATTCCATCTTTCAAAATCAAATTGGATGACATTTAAGTTTATTGATTGAACTCGAGTACAAGATTTAATGAGTTGCGAGTTTTTAGATTAGACTAAGTTTAGAAGGTTTGTATAGGTTTTTTTAGTTTTTTTATCTTTTTTTTAAGCTCATGTTTTTTTCTTTTTTCTTTTTTGCGGTTTTCCATCAATTAGGTTAGCAATGAATTGTTTGATAATCCAAATAAGCTCATGTGTGATTCTTCTTATCTTTTTTTTTCGTTGTTTTTTTTTTTGTTAATTTATTTATTGTTGTTGTTGTTTTATATTATCTAAATTACCACTTGAACCAATGACTCGGGATTTGAATTATTGTTAGCATAACACCTTTTTTACATAAAAGCAAAATTAGCACAGTCTACGGTGAAGTGCGAGTAACATATCTAGTTGGATACTAAAGTTATTGGGACTAACTCTTAGACTTTTAGAACTAGAAACTCGATTTCTTCAAACGTGATCCCGATGTACCATGAACTTGACCTAAAGCCAACTCTTTAGCATCTCGTACTTAGTCCTGGCTCAATACTTGATCCTAATCCCTCTTTGAACCATATGATCTTATCTCAAACCTTAGTGCCCCAAACTTATTACTAGTCTAAACACTGACACTAGTCTATTTGGTAATGCGGCGTGTGGACACGCTTTTGAGAAAATTCAAAAAAAAATTCTTTAAATTATTTTTATATGTTTTTGAATCATTTTGATGTGCTGCTGTTGTAAAAAATAAATTTTTAAAAATAAAAAAAATATTATTTTAATGCATTTCTAAGTAAAAAGCACTTTGAAAAGCAATTGTTATCACAATACTAAACAGGCTTTTATCCTGAATTTTAAACATCTCAATTCCACTCCTTGGTGCATTTCTAATCACGGGCATCCTAAACTAGGTCTTAACTTGAACTTAACGCATCCCTAACCCTAAACAATGGCCCAACTTGAACCAAAAGCACCTCAGACCCCCAATTGCCTTAGACCAAATCCTAACCTAAACCTCAATCATCTCGAACCTAGTCCTAGACCAACTCTTAAACTCCTTGGAATAGGTTCGAGTTTAAACCCTAATTATTACAGACATGGTCCTTGCTCAACGCTTAAGCACCATGGACTAGGTCTCAACTGAACCTCGATCAACTCTTTAACCTTACGCCAAACCTCAGTTGTTAGATCAAACTCTCAGACACCCTAGTCTAGGCCCTAAACAGAACCCTGGGTGCCCTAAACAAGGTCCTGGCCTAAACCTCGATCGCTCTGAACCTAGTCTAACTTGAACTTAATGCATCCCTAACCCTAAACAATGGCCCAACTTGAACCAAAAGCACCTCAGACCCCCAATTGCCTTGGACCAAATCCTAACCTAAACCTCAATCATCTCGAACCTAGTCCTAGACCAACTCTTAAACTCCTTGGACTAGGTTCGAGTTTAAACCCTAATTATTACAGACATGGTCCTTGCTCAACGCTTAAGCACCATGGACTAGGTCTCAACTGAACCTCGATCAACTCTTTAACCTTACGCCAAGCCTCAGTTGTTAGATCAAACTCTCAGACACCCTAGTCTAGGTCCTAACTCGAACCCTGGGTGCCCTAAACAAGGTCCTGGCCTAAACCTCGATCGCTCTGAACCTAGTCTAAACTGACTCTCGGTCACCTCGAACTAAGTGTTTGCCTCAACCTGACATGGTCTAGAACCAAATCTCGAGCCTTCTAATCCAATTCTTGACCCAAACCCTAAAATTAGCCCTAATAGAATCTCAAGCACCCTAAAACTAGTCCTAGCCCAAATCCTCAAGCTCCTTAAACCTGGTATTGGATTGAATCTGAGGCATCATGCACCAAATCTCAACCAAAACTCGAGACATAACCCATTAGATTTGACATTCAAAACATATCTTAATTATGTAAAAAATAGTTTTAAAAACAACTTTTTTATTTTTCTATTTTTTTCCAAATCTTTAAAGAATAAAAATAAAAAAAAATACCAGACAACTTAGTTTTTAATACTAGGTTCTCCTTCTAGTATTTTATAAAAACAAAAATGTTCGTAGTTTGCCTCTCTCTTCGTATATGTTCATTAAACACATGATAAACAATCATATTCAATCCAAATAACTCATTAATCATAGTATTATATATCCATATCATATGTCTTTAACATGATAGTTAAAATTAAACTAAAATGAGATCCGTAATTTAAATCCATTAGAATTGTTTGTGATATGCCATCTAAAGTAATTAAACTTCTATAAATTTATTACAAGTAACTTATAAGTTTAATATTTTAATAAAAAAAAATGCCCTCTTTTCGAGGTCTAACAAAAATTATGAATATAATAGGTATTTATAATATATAAGGATTTTCTAAAAACAAACCTCAAAGTATAAAGATAACTTGTTTATTTTTAAAATCAAAACATGTGATGTGTAATCACTTAACTTTAGAAATGTCTTTTACTCAAAGGTTAAATTGACATCACTAGAGATGTAAGAGAGATGTAAGAGGTAATTGGAAAATTAAGCTATTATATAAAGATATATTTAGCCATATTTTAAAAATAAATTAATTAGTGATGGACTTAGATGTAATGAAAAAGTAGTATATTAAAATATTTTTATTTCTATGAAAGTTTAAATAAATAAAAATATATTATTCATTTTACATCTCCAATCTTCCTTTTTGTCTTTATTCTTTTACAAAAAAAATTAGAAAATATGTTCATTTCTTATCATTAAAAAAAATCAAATTAGAAAATAGAAAAATATCTTCTAATTATTTTTTTCTATCTTCAATAATAGGACTAAATTGAATAATATTAAAGCTCAAGGACGTAACTATAAACATGCAACCTCCAACCTCTATGTGCTTGTGGTACCTTGCAATATGATTTTTGGTCATCTTATCCCATTTTGTAACCTGAACGTGATCTTCATTGTCATCATTGTTTCATTAAATCTCCATTTAATCAAATTAATAAAATATAATCCATATCTAAATCTTTAAAACCTAATATATTTTGTGTTAAGAAACTCACAAACAAAATAAAATTAAAGTTCAAACATAAACAAAAAAAAAGAGTTAAAATGGATTCTTAAACCAATATTTATTTATCGGGTACAATATACATCAAAATCTTAAGATTAACAATCCATTTCGAGTTGATCCAATATAATTTACTTAAAGAAATAAACTATTTTTTTCTTCAAAATCAAGCCTAACAACAAAGGTCATGACAAGCCATCTCTTAAGCTTAAAAACCAACCTAATTTCAAAAGGTTTTTTTTCAAGTTATGGAAATTGAGCTTTAAATTATTTATTATTGCATAATGTTGAACTTAACCAATATTAGGTTTTATATGTTGGATTCCCTTTTTTATTATGTATTTATAAACTTTGCTATTAATATTGGCAATTAAGTTATTGTCTATATTATCTATCTTTTTTAATGTTCTTAATAAAGTAATAAAACAACAAATAAAATATGTTGGTAAGAAATAAGATGGGTTTTCTTCTCATTCCAAACTATTTTGAACTTAATGACCAAGTAAGATCTATTTTAGTTGTTAAACTTGTAAGGTGCTTAAAATATACTAATTAAAGGACATAATATAATGGAAGATGATAGAAATAAAAATAAATAAATAAATAGAGATTTAAGCAAAATTAAAAAAAAATTGTAGAAAAAGAACCCTATTAAAAAAAGAAATAATTTAAAAATCTTCCATTGTCATTAATTTTTTGTATTTTGACAAAAAACCAACAATATAAATAGATCATAAAAAAAAAGCTACACGTGAGGACTATGAAGAAGAAGAAAAAAGGATTGGACACAAGAAAAACTAGGAAAGACATATATATAAAAGAAGAGAGAAATTGAATCAAATAGTCACCATATCAAGCAATAATAGCCACAACTGCCATGCATCATATATTAGACTATTTTTATTAACAAAACCCAAAGACCCACAACACGCCAAATATCTTTTCTTTTCAATTCAAAATCCATCAAACAAAGTCAGTCCAAAACAATAAGCTTTTCTTTCCAATCCCAGTCAAAATCCACCCAAATTTTTAGCAAAGATCATACTCTAAAGCAAAAGGAATTTTAGCAAAATTCATACTCTAAATATTGATAAAGGAATTTTGATTATATTTTATACAGGTTAGCATCGAAATGTGAAATTCACCCACCATTGTTTTATAGTTGAGTTACACATATTGATGTTTTAAACCACATGTCAACACTATTTTAACATATTTCCAACAATTTCTAATCGATATTTGTATCTATGGAAGGTCATTTTCAAACCCCTCAGTAAATCATTGCCTATTTTGAATAACTTTTGATGTATTATTAGGTTTTTAAATGTATCATAATGAATATTTAAATGTTATGATTACGTATCATTGTGTGGCAATCTTGTGAATGAAGTCATCGATGATTTATTTTTTCAGGTGCTATAAGATTGGAATTAATACCCTGTAAAGAGATTAGAAAGCTGGATTGTAGGGTTGCAATTGGATCATTTAAGATATAATTATCTGACTTCGGTTTATATGTGGATACATTTGTTCGCCTATTGCGAAGTTATGTTTTTATTTTAATTGTGTGATTATATGCATTTTTTGTTCCCCTTTATGGTTGTATGTTAATCATTTTCATTCTAGATAATCAACTTAATGATGATACATTCCTTTAAATGATCATGTCCTCGAGAAGTTAAAACTTTCTCTTGTTTTTTTTAAATAAAAATAAAGAAATTTGTTTTTGTTTCTATCAAATAATCGACCTAATGATGGTACATTCCTTATAAGGATCCTTTTCTCGAAAAGTTAAAATTCATTCATTAAAAAAAATGTAAATCAAAGGTACATTTTGTTGGGTTCAATTTTAATTGGTACTTGCATAATCTATCAAAGAGTTTTTTTAAGATCTTGACGCGATCATCTTCCTCATTTGACTTGGTGATCATGTTATTCATGTGCACCTCGATCTCTTTATGCCTTTCTTCAATTTGAAAGGCATGACTTTGTAGAAATATATCTCTTATGGTGTGATAAATGTGGTTTTCTCCTTGTCTTCCCATGTCATTTTAACATGGTTATATATGGAAAAGTCATCCATGAAAGAGTAAGTTGTATTCTTAGTAGTATTATCAATTAATATGTTAATATAGGGTAAGAAGTCATCTTTAGAGCTTGCCATGTTTAGATCCTTAAGTCTACAAAATTATCATAAAAAAATAAATCAAATCATAAAAAAAATTAAAAAAAAATTCAATTCTTAGATAAATCATAAAATTCAAGCAAGATATTTACAAAATTATCAGTAAAAAATAAATCAAATCAAGGCTTGCATAATCTTAACCAAGAATTTGTAATTCTTAATTCAGTCAAAACTGCTGAAAACTTCACACACGCTCTCTCTCACCACACCCGAATTCCAAAATAAAAATTGAAAATCATTAAAACAAAACAGAAATTCAATTTGAAACTCTAATTTAAAAAGAAAAAAATTAGAAAATCACCCTTGATTTTTATGGACTTCTCTCTGCAGCCTCTTCTTTTTCAGTACAGCCTCACCTCTTTTTCTTTAGTCTGGTCGCCTTCCTTGTACCTTTCTTTTTCTCTCTCTTCTATCATTTTGGTTTAAAAAATGCGGAGGTGAATAGATATGATTTTCAATGTTAAAAAAAAAGGAAAGTTGCGTTGAAGGATAAATGTGAATTTGGTAATGATGAGCAAGTTACTTATGCAAAAGTACTTTTTAATTGAAAATGCCATTAAAATGATATTTTTTTTAGATTTTATTTTATTTTTGACATCAACACATGAAAACTATAAAAAAAAAACTTTAAAAGCATTAATTTGATGTTTTTTTTAAACGAAAAGTAGTTTGAAAATCACTTTAAAAAGTTGCTTGAAATGAAAAAACAAATGGACCCTTAAGCCACATCTTCTAGAAAAAGTTGAGAGATAAATGTGATTGTAGATATTTGATCTCGAAAGACAAGTCATCGACTTAATTATATTTAATAACATTATTTCTTGTAACCAATAATTCATTTATAAAATGATAATAAAAAAACATATGCATAGGTAAGCGATTAAATAAAATTAAAGCAAAAAACATATTTTCATATATATATTGTGGATTGCTGAAAAAACCCATTCATTTTAATTTCTCTATAATTGAAGAAAGAAGGCGGCATTGTGAATCCACGGGTACTTTCTCCTAACGTCCATGGTGAAATTTAGAAATTCCAGATCCTAGTAGAATCGGAAAGCTTCTTTTGGCCCTCACAATCTAACTTCAATATGCGTGCAAAGATTGAGCAGTTATGAGAATAGAGGGAGTCCTTACAATAATACATTACCTAGAAGCATAATCTATGTTTAGGGATGGCAATTTCAATCATATATCTGGTGAAAGACCCTCAGCCTGGTTTTTTAAACTTTTTTTTTTTGTAAGTTAATGACTTTATTTTCATAATGCGAGCATTTTTTCTTATGATTCATAAAAAATTTATATAATTACATGCACAGATTTGAAATTTGGACTTTGTTTTGGAATATAGTTTGTTATTTAAGTTTAGAATTTACTTTTATAAAATTAATTAAAAAAAGCATTTAGTCGGACGGAACGTCTACACTTACCAAGAAAATATGCACTCGTGTTTTGACTGCCAATTATGGTCAAATAAACGATCGAGCGTGTCATGCTGCTCAAAGACAAGTGAACAACAAACCACCCTTCATACAGCAAGCATAGCATACTCTGAGATTTTTTTATGACACTAGTAATGCTTCCGAGATCTCTTCTTGTTTCTTTTTCTCTCCTCTTATGTGCAGTGCAGTCCACTTCATAACTTTCCATAATATTTTTTAAAATATTGTGACTCTGAATACCGACCACATTTCTCCATCACAAACTATGCTATTTTATTAATTTTTTAAAAATACTAATGAGCAAAACTTGCCTTGTTTGGGAACGTAGGCTGTCTTGATGTTTTTTCGTTTGGGAATATGAATTGCACCAAAGCAACGTCTGTGTTCCCAGACAAGCACTGTACGCTTGCCTATATGACGCGATTATCACTCATAGCTGAATTGACAGACCCAATGAATAGGGGTTTGTAAACGGAGAGAGAGTAACGACACCACAAAAAGGTGTGCATAACAAGCAGATTTTCTCAATCCATGGTTTGGTTTTCGTATGGTATCATTTCACGGGTGCGGATAACATCATGTAAAATATCATAAAATCAAAACTAAAATCATGTAAAATTAGTAAAATCACGATTTCCACATGCACTTGTATCCATGGATTCTTTCTTCGGTTAACGATGCAAGTATGAAGAAAACATAATCTCGCTTCAACTCTTCTTAACACGTAAAACATTATTTACTCTGTGACAAGACTTTGAAAATTCTCATTCTATAAAAATATCTTCACGAACAAGTGACAAGCTAAAGTCTGATCCACCATGTACTTGTGCCTAAATACCAATCTTTTCAACAAGTTTACAACATTGTATGTTCTTTATAAAAAAATATGTTCTAATAAGAAACTAGTAGATAAGTTAAACTATCACTACAAATAGTCATGCATTTAGATGAAACATTGGAGTTGATGTTAGCCAATTAAAAAGCATAATTGTGAAGACATTTTGTTATAAATGTTTGTCGTTGGACATGGGGCCTTCCGATCTACACCCAACTCTTTTCCTTAGAGATCTTACATG
>Ga0325414_1009424_pt1 | contig 10277 bp, 2 predicted proteins | sample PopdelMetagenome_8_FD_206183 | JGI IMG/M metagenome (GOLD analysis project Ga0325414, IMG submission 206183) | Populus deltoides microbial communities from Bellville, Georgia, United States - Leaf-PdKOR-R3 | ecosystem: Host-associated > Plants > Phyllosphere > Phylloplane/Leaf | place: USA...
GATACTGTGATTTTACTGACCCAAATGCTGCTTCCTGTTGCATTGAGATGCTCGGGAAGAGAGTGGTTCTAGACAGCTAGTTGTCTGAACCGTTAATTGGTGAGTTCCTTTACTCTGACTCATCCTTTTGGTGGAGGAATGTGGAGAGGCGATGCTCTCAGTACGAGTGAATATGGATGTGTGTGTGTGTGTGTGTGTGTGTGTGTGTGTGTGATACAAGTTAGTGATTTTTTAATTGGAGTCCGCTAATGAAGTTATAAGCTCAGTGGAGTAGTCTCTCAAGACTAAACTGTCCTTAACGTAAGAAACAACCTCCTTCCGTTCATCCAAGATAATTTTATATATATATTTTTATTATTGAGGTTTAATGATTTTTTATATATATAAAGATAGACCTGTGGTTTCTTTTAGGAGCGTTTGGATACCTGACAGTTGGTTTTCATGCCCTGACCTCTAAAATCAATTCAATTTTTCGTTAGGTTTCAAACTCAGAGAAAAGCGACTCCACGTGTATTATTTTTATTGGTCGTTGCTTTGACCACGCACCTGATCGTGGCAAGCGTTAGTGTCTCATTGGATGCTGCCATGGGTCCACAAGCCACGCCACCATCCACCAAAAGCATGATGCTCTTGGTCACTCCCTTGCAGGTTTTTCAGCAATTATTGGACTGTGTAATTCTTTTAAGGCTGAGTTATGCTGTGTTAGGATTTGTCTGGAGTTTGCATGGAATATGCCGTTAGGCCTCTGTAACTGGAGGCTGATTCCCAGGTGGTGGCTTTGGCTATGTACAAAGACGGTGAACAAACAAGAGACAATATAACTATCCTCACCAAGCAGATTCGTGGTTTGCGGAATAGAGATTAAGCATGGATACAGAGGGAAGCTAATTTTTGTGCAGACAGATTTGCTATATAACTTTGGGATAGATTCAGGTAATAGTGTTGTCCTAGGTATGCTGCCGCGCAAAGGTTTCATGGATGGCAGTTGAATCCTAAAGCATGCTGACAGAGAGAAAGTTAATGTAGCTAAACTGCAAATAGAGTTAATTAGTCCAAGCTATTCATTGAACACATAATGAAAATGTAAAGATTATCTATTTTAAAGCCATCAATAATTTTGTGAGCGATTTAGGGGGCGAGTGGGGGAAGAAACGGCAAACAACCATGCTAGCAAAAGGAAAACTACATACACACAATTCCTAACAAGTGCAAATCAGGAAGCCAAGTAAAGTTAACAGAGAGGGGGGAAAACATGGAGAAATATAATAAAACTTTCATATGTAGCAGTGGCAAAATACAGAAGCAAACAGCTAATTATACTATACTCGTGGGAAAAATACCATGTTGGTTTTTTATGTATACAGAATACTTGTATTATGGACCATACTATAGACATAAAGTGTTTGTATCATAAATCAAACTATAGATGTTCAGAGAATTATGGAGCGTTGTCTTTTTATTTTTATTTTAAAAATTGATTGCACATGTTGGATTAAAGTATAGCCACCAGACCTGAAATATTTAAAATATTTTTTTATATTTTTAATATTTTTTATATTTTTTTAAAAAGTTATTATTGAGATTGCGTATGTAAATTACGAGGGGGTGGGGAGACGAGTAAAATGGCCGAATCTAGCAGGTGCCAGAGTTTAGCGCAACGTAAGACCAAACATATTCAGTTAGCTCAAACGCAGAGGGTATTTGAAAGAACAGTTTAATCGGTTGCCAAAAAAGCTAAAGAAAACAAGTAACAGATGTAAGCATAATAACAATGCCTGTAACCACATGACACCACCTCTAGATTTTAGGCTTTTACACGCATTAACTCAGGCTGATTTTATTTTTTTCTTAATTTTATTTTTTGTTTTGATTTTTACTATTTAGTTTGTTTGATTTTTATTATTTTATTTTTTTTATACGAGATTATCTCGATCTTATAATAAGACTATGAATTTAGCATGCTGACTTGAGATTTTTTTTAAAAAAAATTAATTTTTCTTTTTAATTTGTTCTTTAACATTTGATTTGCTGGTAATTAAGTTTTTTTTCTTTATAAGATTATCTCATTTTTATTTATTTTTTACTTTGTTATCAAATAATTAAGATGACCTTTTAACAATACTTAAAGGGTATATTTTTATAATATTAGCAAGCATTTATTTTTTTATTAGTCATTATTTTTTTCTTTTAATTTTTTTCATTGTTGTTGTCTATTTTCTATAATTAAATTATTAAATTAATCGAGCTTATTAAATCTATTTCAATCAATCTAAATCATAGTTTTTGAATTCGATCTTAGTCGACTGAGGCAAGTCTTGAGTCATAGGTCAGGTGGGTTGGACGTCGTACTTAATCCAGGTCAATTTAATTTTTTTATTTTATAAAAAAATAAAAATAATATCATTTTAAAAAACATTTAAAAAAGAAAAAAGTCAACAAGTTTTGATTTAGTTTTCCCTGAGCTGATTGGGTCATGGGTCAACCCGGGTTTTTGACCGGGTCATACTTGTCAATAGTCCTCCTATTTTTGCTAAAACCTAACCCGACCTAGTCCCCAAATCACTCAAGTCATGGGTTAACCTTCTGAGTTGGGTAATGACCTAAATATTAGGTGTTTAATATATACTTAGATCATTTTCTTATGCAACGTTGTGGATCATATTATTTTTTTAATGTAAAAAATGTCAAAGCTTTGCACATGTGTTTTCTAGTAAAAGTTTTTGTAAAATATTATTGAGGTTGACTTGATTTGACTTAGTCGAATTGGTAGATTCAAAAACAACCTAGATGATGAATGGTAAAAACTTAGTTTGACTAAAAAAATAGTAATTCATGATGACAACTATTTCTGTTTTAAAAATTAAGAGAACAATATACCAGACCAAACTATGTCAACATAGGTTAACTTGCCATATCTATGATCCAAGTCATGAGACCGCGATAACCCTATATAATAAAAATTGAAACAAATTATAAAGTCTAATTTACAGTCAACCCAATATTGAAGAATTGAATATATATAAAAAAAATCAATTAAAAATAGATAAAAAAAAATAACTAAAGGCATTTTGAGTTAACCTGCCAAACCCTCGATTTGGGTCATGAGACCGATAACCCTATAAAAAATAAATTAAAATAAATTATGAAATCTAAGTTTTCAAAATCAATTTAATGCTAAAAGATGAGATTGAAAAATAAATTGATTAAAAAAAGATATATAAAACCTCGAGTTAACCTGAATTAACTTACAAACTTGTAACTTGATTCATAAAATTAGGATTATTTCATAAAAAAATTAAAATAAATTATAAAGATCAATTCAAAATTAACTTAATATTAAAGAATAAACAATAAAGAATAAAAAACTAAAATATTATTATAATAAATAATGTTTTGTAAGCGGATGATAATAGATTGTAGTTTGTAAATCAAATTGAATGCAAGCTTCTTTCGAGGACAAGACAATTACGAATTTCTTTCCACGTTGATGTGTTCAATCAAGCTAGAATTTATTTTGGAAAATATCTCCATTCAATAAATTTTTTTGATAAACTAAGCACAATTTAAAAATAATATTTTAAAAAAAATAATATAATACATGAGAACAATGTAACCCGATTGATTGTGCGGTTAGAAACAAACTAATTTTTTTTTTTTGAGATTGTGCTTTTCCAAAGAACATAATCTCAAAAATTAAAAAAAAAAATTATGAAGGTTGCATTATTTGGTAATAGTGCAACTTTCACAAGACAAATGAATGTTCAAATTTCAAACATTCAACTCACAAATTTTTTTATATAATTTAAAACCGATAACCCGAGACTCCATCTAAATCAAATTTAAAATTAAACTAATTAATAATATGATCGGTTTAGATTTAATTAAAAATTAATCGATCTATTTAACTCGGTCCAATCTCAACATGTTAACCATGAGATATGTAAAAAGAAAAGAAGAATTATAACCTTTTTCCTCGGTCCTATCAAGTTGTTTTAATGAAATAATAATTCAACGTTGTTCAAATTTTTTATATATTTTATAGTTAATTGTTGGGATAAATCAATGGGGTTTCGGGTCAAGTTTTTAGTTGCTTGAATATAAAATTTGGCTCTGCTCTGTTTCGGGTTTGATGTGCAGATTTTAGACAAATGAATGTTATCAATGTTACCGACAACATTAATTTTCCTTCATTTGTCATGTGAAGCAAGGAGGTTGTGTTGTTATTAATATATAGTGCAACTTTCACAACTATATGTTTTTATTATTGAGGTCATGCTGTTGGGAACAATACAATATCAAGAAATTATGTGCTGTTTTTTAATAGGATAACATGAACATTTTGTTAAAAAAAAATCATTGGATTGCGTTGTATCTAGAAGGTTTTTGATAATGAATTTTAACCTGTTATTTTCATTAAAATTTAAATGTTTTTTTGTTTTAAATTATTAGTTTTTAATATTTTTAAATCATTTTAATATACTGATGTCATTTATATTTTTTTTAAATAAAAAAATATATTAAAAAACAATCCCTACAATATTTTCAGGAATATATAATTTATATATAAACTTGAATTATTTTTTTAATGAGTACTGCCAAAACTTTTTTTGAATTGTGCTATATATTAAAAAAAAGAGAGAGAGAGAGAGAGAGAATTCTAGGGGCTAAGATTGAAAACATATCTGTAAGACTGTAACTACGTACAGTTAGTTGGATGTGAATAATGTCATTAATGTGTTAAGAAATTAATTATTAATTAACAAAATTCAAACTGAAACCTGAAACAGAAACTTGGTATGGAATCAAACCTTAATTTTCTTATCAATAGGAACAACTCCCAGGAGACATGCAGTTGCAAGTGTTTCTGAAGTTGTATAACCTTCGTGTTTATATATGGAAACATTAATTCAGATTCTTGAAAGCCTCTCACACCTACAACAAAAGAAGAAAATAAAAGAAAGTAGTTCGTTAAAACGTGCAACCTTATCCTGAAGTAAAGTGAACCAACCATAGACGCATTGTCCTCGTGAATACTTGACCATTAGGTTTACCTTACCTTCCCATATAATTTAAATAATAATTGTTTGCTTCTCAAGTCTGAACTTCCACCGTCCCTGGCAAGCTTCTGTGCAAAATACACACATCAACTCCACTTCTTCCATCCTCGCCCCTCTTCTTGTGCACAAGCAGATCCTCTTTGCTGATCTTGAGTGCTGTAAGTTTCTCTTTATCTCGTAGTACGTAGCAGCTGAGACTGCGATGCAAAGGAAAACATGCAACTTTGTCTTAATGCTTTTGATTTTCTTTGTATATGTGTGTGTGTGTGTGTGTGTTTAGCTATATATTTTTTTTTTCTTTCCTATTTTTGTTTCATCTTTTCTGTTCTTTTCATTCTTCCAGGTCAGAAATATCTTTTCTGGAGTGCGGTGCAACACTGATAATAAAGAGAAGAAAGAAAATTGATCAAGTCGCATACGTTTCGGAGGAAATAAGGTGAGAATAACAAAATCTTTTGCATTTCTTTTAGTTTTTGGGAGTTGAACACATTTTTGTAGTCTGGGTGTGGTTGCTTTTTACTGTAACTTCTCTAACGTGTTGTCTGCTTTTGCATGGTTACAAAGTTTCCACTGATTATGTAAACAATATATCAGAAAAAATATTTATTGATCAGGTAAGAATATGGCCAGCGAACTGCTAGCCAAGAACCAGGCCTTCTCATGCCATCTTGTATTTGATGCTTGAGAATAAATCTTCAGAAAATACCCTCCATTTAGTGTACGGATTCACTTTGTTATAATCTCTTTTCTTTTCTGACTTCACTTCGCATCTTAAAATTAAAACTTTTGGTGATTCCTTTGAAAAACTATTGGACACACATTTCTATCAGATATAACTTAAATCGTGTGTGTGTGTGTGTGTGAGTGTGTGTTTATGCTCGGGCATTAATACTCAGTATTTAAAAAAATGGGGGAAACAGGAACTATATATATATCGCAATCTCATCAGTCCCCTAGCAAAAACTAAAGGACCTCTAGTCAATTTTACTTTCAAAGTATTTCATGCCTCAGTATGTTATTGTTTTCACTAAATTAAGCAAGCATTCTTTATTGTTTGGTTTTTCTGGAGAATCTTTGTGGTATTATTGGGTATGTGCGTGTCAATGTTGTTCATGAAATTCTCCTATGTTAAGCCAAGTAAGCAACCTCCTGTCTCAATGGAACTGCAGCCTGCTAAGACCTCTATACATTTAGCAAACTCACGGTGCAAGGAACTCGTGACTTGCTTAGGATATCAAGAGTTCTATCACATTAACCTAATATATACTAGATTAGCTTCATATTAGCAGTTAATTAATAACTTGTATCAAATGATGTTAGTGTTAGCTTTATCCTGATCATCATATCGGTATTGAGAAGTACTCACCAGTTTGCCTGAGTGAAAACGAAAACCCGTCTTCTATCATGCTTTCCTATAATATGAGTAACTTATTTGTAGAGAACAAAGATATGAAATTACTGTTATTTATTTATTTTAAATATCATGCATAGAGATTGGACCGGAGAGGCTCGCTTTCGTATTCTCAATAATAGATCAAAGCAACCATGCAAAGCTCTTCAGAGAAAAGACCTGGCATCTACACTTACATAGCTCAGTGGCCTATATATTCACTAGCCTGGTCGGTTCGACAGGACAAAAAATCACGTCTTGCCATAGGAAGTTTCCTTGAAGACTATAGCAACAAGGTGGAAATTGTTCAATTCAACCGCGACACTTCTGATTTCACCACTGATAGCCGCCTAATCTTCGACCACCCTTATTCACCTACAAACCTCATGTTCTTCCCCTCCGAGGATGCTGCAAATCCTGATATCATCGCCACCTCCGGAGACTACTTGCGCATATGGCAAATTCATGATGACCGAATCGAGTTGAAGTCTCTCCTTAATGGCAATAAGAGTAGCGAATTCAGTTCTGCCATAACTTCATTTGACTGGGCTGATTTCGATGTTCATCGTGTGGCCACTTCTAGTGTCGATACCACTTGTGTGATTTGGGACATAGAGAAGGAAGTTATAGACGCTCAATTAGTTGCACATGATAAAGAAGTGTTTGATATTTCATGGGGTTCATTCAATATTTTCGCATCAGTGTCGGGTGATGGCTCGGTTAGAGTTTTCGATCTAAGGAACAAAGACAGATCAACAATAATTTATGAAAATACAATGCAAGACTGTCCTTTGCTAAGGCTAGAGTGGAACAAAAGAGACCCGAGATTTATAGCCACAGTTGGCATGGACAGTAATAAGGTTGTTATTCTGGACATTCGCTTTCCTACAACTCCTTTAATGGAGCTATGTAAGCATAAGGCAAGTGTGAATGCTATATCTTGGTCTCCATGCACCGGAAGGCAGATATGCTCAGTAGGTGATGATTCAAGGGCTTTGTTATGGGAAGTGGTTAGCAAGGCCGGAGTGCGACCAGAATACAGCGGTGCTGGCGCAAATAGCCAAGTGGAACCTGAAATGTGGTATGGATCAATGGCGGCGATCAATAATGTGAGGTGGTCACCTGTGGAGTTGGATTGGATTGCTATTGCTTTTTTTAGCAAGTTACAACTCCTGAAGGTCTAAGGCATTGCTGCGGCATCGATCGTAGCTTAAAATGCAAGCTAGTGATGGAATTGTACTCATTTAAAGAGGGGGGGGGGGGGGGACGAGCGAGGGCGTCCCTCTATATCTAGAAAGAGAGGGTAATTATCTTTAAAAAAAAACAAAAGGAAAAAGAAATGCCACCATTTCTTTGTGAGAGTCTGCACCCAATTAGCTTCAATATAGTTGAGTGGGTAAATAAGAAAACAGTCACATGCGGGGGTTAGATTATATGAGAGTAGTTGCTCATGAACGTGCATGGTGGTAGGTGGAAAGGTCAAAAACAACTGGATAGGCCCCGCTGGTGACCCCTCACTGTACGAGCATACGAGGTCGGAAAACTGCCTTTTCCATCCCTGTACTTGTCAAAGTGTTGACTACAAATCTAGCATTATGTATTGTCGTTTCATTAAAGTTGGAGTATGAGTCTCTATTATAGGATTATTGCAGGGGATTATAACCCAAGTTCCCATAATGCACACTGCTAAAAAGAAAAAAGAAAAAAGAAAAAAGAGGAGTCATTATCTTCGGATTTCAGTAATAGAGTAATTCAGATGATGATTTAGCAATCAACTAACAACAAATTATGTATATATTAAAATTTTAATATTAAGATATTTTGTTTCTAAATCCATTACTAAAAGAGAATAAATAAATTTTATTTTAAAAATAACATATTAAAAATCAGCAACAAAATTAATTTCCATTAACATTATAGTAAAAAAATTGCAGCGAAAAATCCGTTGCAAAAAAAATAAAATCAGAACTACACTTTTATGAAAATTAAGAAAATGAAATATTATTTCGAGTTAATAATTAATTAGTGCATGCATACTTAAAGATCAAGTCTTATTTGTATTATCAGTATCTATCTTACACGTGAAAAAACTATTGAAATTTAGTTTTTAATTTTTCCTCTGTATTAAACTTATTTAAAATAAAACATGAGTTTTCCTTTATCTTATGTTTTTGCATTTCAGTAATTATACATGTAAAATGGCCTTTTACTTCCAAAAATATAATTATTGTAGTTTGGTTTATACAAATTAATAAAATGTTAATATATATACTATTGTTTCGGTTATTTTTTTTTTGTGTGTTTTCAAATCCCAGAGAAACACAAGCCTTATGGTGTCAACATTTAGCTTTGAAAAAATCTAGTAAATACCTCGTTTTTTTTTAATATGTTTTTTTTAAGCTAGAGATTTTATTTTTTATATTTTTTAGTTAATTACTAATATATTTTTAAGTTTACTATATAAATACTAGAAAAATATTTTATTTTTTTAATATGAGATTTGAAGTCTTTTAATATATATATTTTATGTTCACAAGAAGAAAATTATGTTTTTTCAATGTAAGATAAAAAATTATTTTGGTTTAAATACTTCAACTTAAAAGAATAATATAGTATCTTTTTAATATGAGATAAAAAGAAACTATTTGAAATAATATTTTAAACTTCATTATTTACAACATGAATAATTTATATCTACATGGATTGTTTCTTAATTTTTTTATATAAAATATTAAAAACTTAAATATTTTTAAAAAAAAATTTCGAGGTCAACATGTATAACCTGGGACCCGGCTTCTTGACCTGTCAGATTTTATAATTATAATTTCAGGATTAATTCAAAATGAAAAAGAAAAAAAGAAGAAGAAAAGACATAAATAATAAATAATAAAGAAAGACTTAGTTTAAGACAGATTATATTTTCAAGGTCCGGGCTTGACCTCTAATTTGCATGTCATATACGTGTTGATTGGTTGGGCCAGCCAATTGATAGTTGTTATTACGGCCATCCCCAGAAAATAGAGAGCAATATCCAAGAACTGAATTGAAAACCACTCTCTCTCTTTCCCTTCACTCTGTTTCTTTCATTTTCTCAGCAGCTAAATAGCTCAGAGTAGAAACTCTTACTTTTATATATCGTCGATGCTCAATATATTGTCGTTAATGGTACTGATAATTGGACATAAATATACGATTTCTTCAAAAAACTAGAAACAAAATTTGAACCTGAGAACTTTTGCTAAACGATTGTTCTTCTTATCTGAGGTTCGATCATGTCGAGTCTCGCTACTGGTTTTTGTTAGATTAATATGTTAGTGTTTTTATTTGTAGAAAACAAATACATAATATACAAACAAATCCCTGAAATATCATTAAAATTTAAATGAATAAATAATTAGTTTAGTGTAATACTATTTCTATATATATTTGTAGAACTTGAAATAGCTCATTTAAGGAGAACTTGAAATATGTTGAAATTATGTTATTAGATGGTGGATCTGATATTCAAATATAAATTAATCAGTTGTTGAATTGATAATAAATTAAATTATTTAATTTATTTAATAATAATAATAATAATTTATATTGGGGCTAACATATTAAAAATCTAATGGGTCACACATATTAAGAACCATTAGTTAAAAATTAAACTGAGATAATTTAACTAAGTATGACTTGATTAAAATATATTTTAGAAATTAAAAACTAAAATATAATTAATTAATACATAGATTATATTTCTAGATCTAGAAAAATCAAGTAAGGATTAGGTTGAGTTAATTTCTAAAATTATCCTGAATTAATATATGGATATTATTCATGTGACAAAT